>ENA-OPKR01000036-OPKR01000036.1-human-gut-metagenome-genome-assembly--contig:-NODE-36-length-15047-cov-2.099520_pt1 | contig 15047 bp, 9 predicted proteins | sample MGYA00241790_ERZ501707 | MGnify/ENA primary metagenome ERZ501707 (study PRJEB25962, sample SAMEA2042295) | human gut metagenome | biome: human gut; feature: human-associated habitat; material: faeces... | reverse complement strand
CGGCACCTTTTTGTCCGGCTTGGGCGATGATTCCTGCTTCTCTTGCATGGTTCTTAGCATTCAAAACATCATGGGGAATATTAGCCTTGGTCAATAATTCATCGACGATTTCTGATTTTTCGACTGAAGTAGTACCAATCAAGATAGGTTGTCCATGAGCATGTCTATCTTTGACATCAGCTATTAAAGCAGCGTATTTGGCATCCTCTGTTCCGTAAACTGAATCGATATCGTCGAAACGAGCGATAGGTCTATTTGTTGGAATAGGGACGACACGCATGTTGTAAATTTTACGGAATTCTTCCTCTTCAGTCTTAGCGGTTCCGGTCATTCCAGAAAGCTTGTCATAAAGACGGAAGAAGTTCTGATAAGTGATTGTAGCAACGGTGATAGTCTCAGGTTTGATTTCAACATGCTCCTTTGCTTGCAAAGCTTGTTGAAGTCCATCTGAATATTCACGACCTTTCATGACACGTCCAGTGAAGGAATCGATTAAGAGAATTTCGTTGTCAGCGACCATGTATTCAGTATCACGGGCGAAGATGAAGTTTGCTTTCAAGGCCTGTTGAATACGGTGGTAAAGATCAGCATATTTTGGAGAGAAAAGATTTTGAATTCCAAAAGAGGCTTGAATCTTGTTGATACCTTCATCTGTCAAAGTAGCAACTTTCTTTTTGATATCGATGGTGAAATCTTCATCTTTTCTCAAAGATTTGACAACTCTATCAGCTGCTTCATACGAAGAAGCTGAAACTCCGCTTCCACCAGATATGATTAAAGGAGTCCTTGATTCATCGACTAAGATTGAGTCGGCTTCATCGACGATGGCATAGTGCAATCCGTTTCTACGAAGAACACGATTTGCAGGAGAAGTAGCCATATTATCACGAAGGTAATCGAATCCTAATTCATCGTTGGTTGAGTAGGTGATATCACATTTATAGGCGTTTTGCTTCTCTTGGGTGTTCTTTTCACGGGAGTTGATTCCAACAGAAAGACCCATGAAACGATAAATTTGACCCATCCAGTCAGCATCACGGCTTGCCAAGTATTGGTTGACTGTGACTACGTGAGTTCCTTTTCCTTCCAAGGCGTTCAAATAAACAGCCATGGTAGCAGTAAGTGTTTTACCTTCACCTGTCTTCATTTCAGCTACATCGCCTTCGTTTAAGACGGTAGCACCGAAAACCTGAACAGGGTAAGGATATTGACCGATAGTACGTCTTGCAGCTTCTCTAGAAGCAGCAAAAGCTTCAGGAAGAATGTCGTCGACAGAAGCTCCGTTTGCGAGCATTTGTTTGAGCTTAGGAGTCTCTTCCTTAAGCTTAGCATCTGTCATTTTCTTGAATTCATCTTCGTAATCAAAAGTAGGGCGTGCTTTTTTTCTAATTTTGGCGTATGCACGTGCGTCGATTCTAAATAATTTTTCGAGGAAACCCATTTTTTACCTCCAGTCGATATAAAATAAATGGCACTCAAATAAAAACGAGTCCTTAAGACTAGCAAGAAAGAGTATAAAGCATATAACTATTATTAGAAAGTTTATATAAAAAGGTATTGAGATTATAAGGCAAAAGAATTTTGGATTTTTTTATTTTTGGTTATAATAGGCGTTAACAAACGAGGTCTAACTGATGGAACTATATGAGATTTCACTGCTGACAAGTCTTTGGATTATCATCATATTTGCAGTATTATTTTTCGGATTACTTTATTTGAATTTCATAAAGAGAAAGAAGATCTTGAAGAATGGATTGGGTGATGAAGAAATTCTAAAGAATCTCAGGAAAAAATATAGACAATTCTTTTATGATAAATGGCAGATAAGCAAAAAGAATTCATCAGTTCCACTTTATACCTTAGCTAATTCTCCAACTTTGATAGCTGCTAAAAACAATTCTGGTAAGCTCGATGAAAGTCAATCTTTAGTTTCTACTTTGTCTAAAACAAGAGGCAAAATATCCGGATGGAGTATGTTCGGAGTTGGAATTTGCGCTGTATTAATAGCTGTTTGCTCAATTTCAGCTACAGCTGGAGTTTATTACAAAATAAATGAGAGACCATTTACCTTAAATAACATTGAATATAGAGTTTTGAAAACAGATGGTTTGGATGATTCGACTAAAGAAGTATCGATTAAAAAGAATTCATTGGTCGGCTTTAAAAGAGATGATTTCTCATCGATAAAAGAAGGAGACATCATCGCATATTACACACCTGAATTTGATGCAGTCAATATAAATAGAGTTGTAAAAGTAGAAAACGTAGATGGATCAATTCTATTTGAATGTCAGGACTATAAAGAAGAGACTATTGATGCTAAAAATACTAGCATCGATGAAAAAAGATATTTAGGAAAATATTCGGGTTATAACAATTACGGCTTAGGAGTTACATTTGGATTTATAGCTTCCGATTTTGGAATAGTAACTCTTTATTTTATGGCACTGGCCATTTATTTCTACACATATTGTTTTGCCGATATCGACTTCACTTATAGTAAACGTGAATTCTATTTAGCTCAAGGAGTAGATGAGCAGAATGAAAGAAGCTATAAAGAAGAGATAGCGAGATTAAACAACAGCAATAAATCCTTAAGGTAACACGATTACTTTATTGGATTTTTGGCTTACGCCTATTCTTATTTTCTTTCCAAACAATATTTTTCCATCCATAGGATAGAAACAAGCATGAGTATCTTTTCTTGTGACTAATGGAGACTCATATTCGATAGTCAAATATACAGATTTAAGCATGTTGTTTTCATGTACTTCTACAACTCTTCCAGTATAGATTGAATATGTTTTAGAAATAGACAATTCTTTTATAACTGGTGAAATTGCGATTACTGTTAATATCAGAAAAAGACAAGATAGAACAGATGTTGTAATAAATAATCCTATTCCTATTTCTTTTTGAAAGAAATAGCCGAGAATCATTGCGATGATACATAGAATCAACAATATTCCATCTCTATAAAAACTAGACATTTGTTTTTTCACAGTCATAGTTTTAAATACTTCAGTTCTTTTCATATGTAGTTTGCCTCAATCTTCTCTCTTCATCCATCAATTTATCTAATCCTCTTCCGTTATAGCAAACATAGAAGAAACATGTAAAGACTATTCCAATCATAGTGGCTTTAGATCCTATAGACAATCCTGGTGTTTCAAAATCTAATTGATATAAAGCTTCACCTTTATCGGCTATAAATCCGACGAATCCACCTTGAGTTTTATAGGTTGTTACAGTCTGCCAGCCCTTCTCTTTTTTATTCTCGGAATCATCGCTAGTCTTTGAATTGCTATCGGTTGGATAATCCCATTTCTTCAATGTCCATCCATTCTCTCTAGGAATATTTAAAACAACAACTTTTCCTTTTGAATAGTTGGTTGTGAATCTAACTCTATCGCCTCTTCTATATTCGACATTTATAGGCTCAGCTTTTAGTTTATCTATAGCGAGTTTGTAATCGGCATAACTGGATTGATATATATAAGGTTTAGATATAGAGGTGTTGTCATCCTTGTTCTCAAACAAGTAACCAATAATTCTCTTCACAGGTTTTCTTACATAGAAACCATGAGCTTTCTGATATTTAGAATAGCATTCTTCTCCACTGGTAACATCATTTCCGTCTTCATCTACGAAATGCCATTCATAATGATCTGGTGTGTTAGTGGATAGGTAAACAGGATTATCTTCACTTGCTTGAGGTGCGAATAAGCTTCCATCCTTCTTTTCTATGACTACTTTTGTATAGTATTTCAATCCTTTTAAGGAATTTCCTTCTAAGTTATCCATATCTATCTTTGTATCAGCGGGATAGATATAGTGATCGATTTTAGTAGTGTCGTTAGGATCTAATCCGGTTATATAATTTCCATTTTCGTCCCAATGAGAAGCATAAACTGTATAAGATAAGTTTCCGAGTCTTTGTAACATGCTGGTATTGGTAGAAGCAGTCAACACGTTGTTGGAGTTAGTATAAACAATAGCTTTGTCAGTAAGGTTGAATCCGTTGAATACGATGTGGTGAGAATCTCTAATAGTGAATGATAGATTGTATTTATCATTTACATACTTATCATCTTTCTTTATGAATTCGACATCATAATCGTTATTGAAGTATTTGATATTTCCACTGTATCCATAGATTGTAGGAGTAAATGTCATCTTTAAAGTTGTGGAAGTTTGGAAACTAGAAGAACTATTTGTTTTAGATATTGAAATCAAATGTTTGTTTAAATCAGCTACCAAGTTCTCATCTTTTAAATCATCTTCATCCATGATTGCATATCTTAGATATGCATATTCATTGGCGTCTGTATTGTTATATTCATACATAGCAGAGCTGTTTAAGACAGTATCGAAAGCAAATCCTAAGTTGATATAGTCGTTGTTTAAATAAATGTCTCTAGCTAGTGTTCCATCGCTTTGTTGAGCTTTCAAGGAGTCTTGTAAAGCAACGAGTGATGTTCTTTCAGCTTCATCTACAGTGTTAGGGTTAATATCTTGTATATTTACATATCCCCAAGGAATATTATTGTCTTTCTTAGTGCCATCTTCATTTCCATGACGAACCATATAGTATTTGACGCCTAAGAATGTTTCAACATTGGATCTTCTATTGTGTTCACCCATAGACCAGTTTCCACTGGTGTATCCTAGGTTGCTCCAGTCTATAAAGTCTTGAGCATTGAAGGCGTAGTTAGAATTGAACGCTGATAATGAATCGTGACCGACTACCAATCCTAAATTGGTGTTGTTTCTATCCACAGTGCTGTTGAAAACACGATATATAGAGGAATCGTATTCTTTTAATTTACTTATTAAATTTGTTTCATTGGATACAATTCTATTACCTTGGCCATTTGAATATTCAAGATTAGATATATCGCCGAATCCATGGTTTAGGATGACTGTGTTGCCCATCGCAATAGCTTCTATAGAGACTAATAACAATGTAGCTTTGTTAAATTTCTTTCCGTGGAAGAAATGACGCATCACTACGTATCCTACGATGTCTATTCCAAATTGGAATGGGAGAATTAACAATCTTTCCCACCATGTTTCATCAGCAAAAGGATATCCATCTTTATATAAAACATATTGGTTGTTTATAGCCCAGATGGATAATACATAAGCTGTTATTTGAAGGATTACTAGTATCGCCATCGAAGCGTCTAGATATCCTCTGGATATTTCACGTCTTTCATCTATTGTTTTACAAGCAAATGCAATCATCCACGATATAGGAAGTAAGTAGAATCTAGCATATCCGACTGTGAAGGCACTAAACAAGTAATAGAAGAAAGGAACTGACATGAAGAATATGGTGAAAAATCCACCGATTATTGTGCCTATTCTTTTCTTTTTAAAAGCGTATAAATATCCGACAAAAGTCATCAATAGCAAAGGTACAAATATATATGATGATCCGGAGAGATTGTCGTAGTAGCTGACTTGTAGAAGGTTATTTGAAAAGGAGGCCAAGTTCATGAAAACTAAGCTATTTAAAGGATAAATCTTTCTATAGGAGATATATTCACTGGAATAATCAAATTGGAATAAGACTTTAAATATTTTATTCAAATCATTAGATTTGAATGCATCCATCAAATCATCTAAATAAGATGATTCATTGATTCTAGGCATGGCCTTAACATTCATAATACTAGGAAGCAAAACAAATGCACTTAATAATATTCCTAACAAGAAGCAAGTGACACCCATTCCAAATACAGCCCATCTAGTTTCACTAGTCTTCATTTGCTTCCAACATTGAATATATCTAAATATAGAATAGAGACATGATCCAATCATAAACACAGCTAAGAAGAAGTAGTTGCTCAATCCGACTAAGAAGAAAGCTACTATTAAAAGTCTGGGATCTCTTTCTTGTATTACTTTTTCAATTCCATAAAGGATAAGAGGAAAGAAAGCAAAAGCATCTAGATAGAAAGCAAACCAAAGATAGTAAGTCACCCACCCACAAAAAGCAAAAGCAACTCCCCCAATTCTTCTACTTCCTACAGAAATATTAAACATTCTAAGATATAAATAGAAAAAGAATCCACCTAAAACTATTTTAACTATGTATAAAATTGCTATCTCTTGTGGAATCCATGAACGTGGGAATATCAATGTTATCAATGTAAATGGTGAGAACAAACCATAGAAGCTGTCAGCACCGATGGTGTTGACACCTAATCCAGTAGAAGAATCCCATAGACTGAAATGACCAGTATTGAAGAATCTATGCCATTGATCGTACATTTGATAAGGCATAGTTTGGGATTGAAGATATCCATCTCCGGAAAGAGGAATAGTGAAATTATAGCAAATCAATGTATATCCAAATATGAGAATCGCTACTATTGTCAGCCAGGCTAAAGTTATTAGGTTATCTTTGTTTCTTTTGACAAAGGAGGAAAGCCAAGATTTACCATTTGTTTTCAATCTTGAAAAAAATGTAGATAATCTTGCCATGGCTTCGTTTGTTAAATCTAATATAGGATGACTTTTTTCCATACTTAATTCCCTCCTTTTAAACAAAAACGCCCTTCAAAGATAGAAGAGCGTCAGATGACTTCTTTATGGATTAGTAGTTGAGAAGTTTCTTTCCAAACTTAGCGTTGTTGTACAGTCTCTTTATAGCTACCTTCTTAGTATATCCATATGTCAACCACTGAGCTAATATTGTCAAGAATGCAACAGCGGGTAACAAATAATATCCGGTCTTCAACACAGAGACATATCCTTTAGCATTTGTTGTTTCAAGTTTAAATAAGACATCATTACGATAAGTTCTGGTGAATGAATACTTGAGCAAGTAGTTGGAGAAGTTAAGCATCATAAACAATCCAACTATAGAGAGAATCACTGTCGATGTGACAACCAATGCTTTCTCATGTCTTCTCGAGAATAAAGGAAGCATAGCAGCAATGATGAATAAGACAAATTCAGCTATAAAGAACACATTGAATTGACCCGAATGTCTGCTAGTATTCTCTACGTAGGTTCCAAAGGCTAAAGTATAAAACTTTAGACTCATTTCTCCAGCAGCAGTATTGTTACGAATAGTTACATAAGGTAAGAATATGAATCCTATGAATAAGGCTATTCCAACAAGAGCTACTACACCGAATCCCCATTGAGTGATTCTAGCACTTGATAAATCGCCGATCTCATTTTTGATAAAGTCTTTCTGAACTTTGCTATCAAATAAGGCTTCTTCAGTATCTAATTCTCTTTTTCCCATATCTTGATATCTCCTTTCCTTCCATAACTTATTCATATTTTATAAGATTTTTTATATTAAAGATAGTAAAAAATATATAGTATTGTTTTGGTTCATAATGAAACTACCTTACTAATGATAAAAATAGTTTCTAAATTTGAGTTTTATTAAAATGAATATTGCTAGATTGTATGATACAAAACCTTAAACATGCAACAATGATTTCTTGTTACTTTGTATTAAGTCTTGTTAAAATTATTTTACTAAGTAAGGAATATCGATTATGGCATTTATAGAAGGAAGAGCATTGACAAAAGACTATGGCAAGGGTGAAACCCTTGTCTATGCATTAAAAGGTGTTTCTTTTTCAATCGAAAAAGGTGAATTTGTCGTCATCTTAGGAGCTAGTGGAGCAGGAAAGACAACACTTTTAAATCTGCTGGGTGGAATGGATAATGCTACTGCTGGAAATTATTTTCTAGCTGGAAGAGATGTATCTAAATTCAACAGTCGTCAATTGGAAGACTTTAGAAGAAACGATATCGGATTTGTTTTTCAATTCTATAATTTGATGGAAAACCTTACTGCCTATGAAAATATTGCTTTAGCTGCTTCTATAGTGAAGAAACCTTTTGATCCTAAAGAGATATTGAAAGATGTCGGATTAGAGAATAGAGCAAATAACTATCCTTCTCAATTGTCAGGTGGTGAGCAGCAACGCGTCTCTATAGCTAGAGCAGTGGTGAAGAATCCAAAATTATTGCTTTGTGACGAGCCTACTGGAGCTTTGGATAGCAAGACAGGAAGCAAGATTATAGAACTGCTTTATTCCTTATCGTCTAAATTTAATACTACGGTCATAATCGTTACACATAATTCGTCTTTAGCTAAAATAGCGACTCATTTGATTAGAGTCAGTGATGGTCAAATAGAGGAAGATTCTCATTTTTCACGTAAAGAATCCATAGAGGATATCGTATGGTAAAGAGCAAGAACAAATCATCCACATTCAATATTCTTTTCAAATCTTTGATGAGATCGATGAGAAAGAATATAAAGCAATTGATTTCTATCATTGCTATTTCTTTCTTGTCTCTCTGCCTTTTTGCTGGATTGACTTCTAATGCAAATAATATATTAGAAAGACAAAACAATTTGTATGAGAAGACAAATCTAGCAGATGTGTATGTGACCACTACAGGCTTAACTGACGATGATAGAACTGCTATGCGCACTCTCTATAACATAGATCTCATTGAAGAGAGAATTTATTTAACTGCAAACGTAAAGAACAGCAATGTTTATTTCGTTTCTACCGAAGCATCTCCAAAATTGTCCCATCCTTTGATAAAAGAAGGAGAAGAAGGATGTTTGATGATGAATTCTTTTATGAAAGATAAAGAATTATCTATCGGCGATAAGGTTTCTTTCACTATGACTAATCCTTTGAAAATGATGATTTCAACAATAAATAGTCAATACTCATCTATTATAAAATCTTTGCTGGATCAATTTGTCTTGAATGGTGGCAAGAATATAGTTTATGACGATGAAATAACATTTGATATGAACATAACAGGATCGATGTATCATCCTGAAGGTGTTCAAAATTCCTCGTTTTCTAATTCTATAGTTTCAGTCACAAATAATAGTTTTGCTACTTGTCTTTATAATCTTTTAAAATCGAACTATAACAACAGTGTGTTGGATTTAGTATTGAGATTGTTGAATTTAAACGCTAGCGATGATTCATTGTTGAATTTAACTAGTTTGATGCAGAGCAGCACTAATCAAATATTGATAAAGACAGATGATCCTGACACAGCTGTTTCTAGCATAAATGAATACTTCACTGGCAAATCCAATTTTATTTTAGCTTATAAAAGTTCATCTCTTCCATCGTATCAAGCTTTAAATCAGGACGTGACTCAAGCTATGCAGTTGACATTCGTCTTCCCTATCATTTTCTTTTTAGTTTCATTATTAATTATCCTAACTACTATTTCACAAATGATATTGAAGAGTAGAAGTGAAATAGGAGTGATGAAGGCTATCGGTGTTCCAAAGAAGAAAATATATTCTTACTTCGTTAGCTTTGGTGTTGTTCTATGTTCGATTGGAGGAATACTAGGATTCATAATAGGTCCTTTATTAATTCCGAATGTCATGGGAATTAAATATAATCTATTATGGGATATGCCTTCTGTGTCTATACATTTCTTTTATTGGATGTCTATAGTCATGCTATTGGCATTGATAATTGTTGCGGGTTTATGTTCTTTTATCCTCTCTTTTTCAGTTATAAAAGAAAAGTCTGCTGATACTTTGAGAACTAAGACTAATAATAGTGATAAAGGTTTGTATGCTAAGTATAAATCTTTTAGAGAAAAGCATGGATTTAGACCGGTGTCATTTGGAAAAAATCTAGGATTTGTCGGAGTGATCCTTTTATCAATTCATGATTTCTTTATATTTATTTTTGGATTGAAAAATAAAGAAATAAAAGAGAAAAAGATAAAAGCTAATAAAAAGACTAAAGTTAATAACTTTGGCATAGTTTTAAAGATGTCTATTAGGAACATTTTGAGTAGCAAAGGAAAGAGCTTGATGGTTATTCTAGGAATGACGGGATGTACTGCTTTGTTAGTTTGCGGCTTTGGAATATCAGATACTTTGAACTATGGTGTTGATCTAGATTTTAACGTGAATGAATATGTCGAGATGAGTGTTAAACCTTCAGGAAATACGGACGATGTTTATAACAATCTTCTAAGTTTAGAAAATGTAGAGAAGGTTGAGAAAGTATCTCAAGCAGCTGTATCTGTTTCTTATGAATCTTCATTAGAAACAACATTGAATATTCTCGAAGATAATTCTAATTATTTTAAAGTTCCTTACTATGTCGATGGTGGTCTTACCATGGATCAAAGAACTGCTGAAAGATTGAATATCGAAATAGGCGGCACTTTAAAAATTGTATTGAGTGGAAAGATATATGAGAGAAAACTGACTTATATCTTTGAATCTTCAGTTTTAAAAGGTGTTTTTGATAAAGCTAGTGGATATCCTAATACTACATTTTCTCCTACTACTTTTTATTTAACCTTGAAAGATTTGTCCAAATCTGAAGAAACTAAAGAAGAAATAATGAAGCTAGACGATGTATCTTCTTGTAGCACTGCAAAAGATATTAAAGATAGAGCGGATTCTTTGCTTTCTACTATCAACATTATGACAGATGTAGTAAAGATATTCGCAATCTTATTATGTGTTGTAGTCATTTATAACTTGACTAGTTTAAATATCGCACAGCGTAAACGCGATATAGCTACTATGAAAGTTCTAGGCTTCCATTTTAAAGAGATAAGCATGACCTTGGCATATGAACTGGCTATAGACTCATTGATTGGATCTTTAATAGGATTGGCCTTAGGATTTCCATTAGCAGTATTAGTTTTATCAGTAAACAAAACTGATCTATTGACCTTCTTGTATCATATCAACTGGACTACATATATCATTTCATTTGTAATAGCATTTATAACTTCTATAGTTGTATCTCTATTGTTGAATTTCAAAACTAAAAAGATTCCGATGGCGGAATCTTTAAAGTCGATTGAATAGTCTAGTCTTTTAAATCTAAGGATTTACTTCATTGTATAAAAACTCGGATTTGAATTAGTAGGTGTCCACCATGCTATAGCTTCTAATATCAGTAATGCCAAAAGGAAAACTATCATGACTATGAAGATAATTCTAGTCAGTGTGATCTTCTTATTTTGAAGATTACAATCAGCTTTTGAAACAGCAAAGCAGAATATAGTGCATACTATTTCTAACATGTGAAGAAGGAATAGAGACCAAAACAAAATCATCGCTTGGCCTTGATATGCAAATGCGATGAATAAGCATCCAGTTGCAGAGGCCATAGCCAAGAGAAAAGCTATGAATATCTTTAAATAGAGGTGCTTATATCCTGATTGATTTATTCCCTTCTCTTCCTTATTGTTTTTATCTTCCATTTGAATCATCATCCTTGAGGATGTCTTTATACATCTCTACTCTTCTATCTCTGAAAACACCCCAATCTATTCTATTATCTCTAACGGCATCTAAATCGAATTCATGGATGATGAATCCTTCATCGTTCCTACCTTTTGATTCGACAATGTTACCAAATTCGTCGGCGATGAAAGAAGAGCCGAAGAATTTCATGGAAGAGTTATTAATTGATTCGACTCCAGTTCTATTGGCTGCTATGACAGGCATGATATTAGCTGCGGCATGACCTTGCATGACATGTTGCCAGTGGTCTTTAGAATCTTTTGTTAAGACAGGTTCTGATCCTATAGCTGTTGGATAAAGCAACATCTCAGCACCTTTCAAAGCCATGATTCTTGCACATTCTGGGAACCATTGATCCCAGCAAATGGCAACACCTATGTTTCCAAACTTTGTTTTGAACACTTTAAAACCTGTGTTTCCTGGAGTGAAGTAGAATTTTTCTTCATAGCATTCACCGGTTGGAATATGAGTCTTTCTATAGACTCCAAGCTTTGTTCCGTCGGCATCGATGATGCAAATGGAATTGTAATAGACATTCCCACATCTCTCAAAGAATGATATAGGTAAGACTACGTTCAATTCTTTAGCTAATTGTTGATAATGTGCTAAAGTTTTTGAAGTTTCATATTCTTCAGCTAAAAGATAATTCTTGTAGTTTTCTATTTGGCAGAAATAGTCTCCTTCAAATAATTCACTAGGGAGGATGATGTCAGCTCCGGCTTCTTTAGCTTGTCTTATTAAATTGTCTATCTTTTCTATATTTCCATCATATGAATTAGTTGATTTGAATTGAAGTGCAGCAACTTTTACTTTTCTCATTTTAGTCTTCCTCCTTTAAATTGGGCATTGGAATTTGCTTTGTAATACAGTGTATATTTCCACCACCCAATAGAATTTCTCTTCCTGGAATCTGTATGATTCTCTTCTTTCCCTTATAGAAGGAATTCAATATATCATATGCTTTTTGATCGTTTGGATCATTGAATGTTGGAAGGATGATAAACTCTTTTCCCATATAGAAATTGACATATGATCCAGCTAATCTGTTTCCTTGTTCTCTTATTATGGCGTGGTCATCGTTTGCTAGACTCAATTGTTCTTCTTTGTTCATGTATAGAGGCCCAGGAACAGGCATTTCTATAACTTCTATTTTCTTTCCATCGGCTGTAGTTTCATTTTTTAATACTTCTAAATCGATCTTATATCTTTCATACATAGGATCGTTCTTATCATCGATTGAAGCTAATAAGACATGTGTTTCATCTAAGAAACATGCCATATTGTCTACATGACCTGATGTTTCATCATTATAGACACCATAAGGAAGCCAAATTATTTTCTTTTGACCTAATACTTTCTTTAAAGTGTCTTCTATTTGATTTTTGGTGAGATTAGGATTTCTTCCTTTGGATAAGAGACATTCTTCAGTAGTCACTAATGTTCCTTTTCCATTTGTGTGAATTGATCCACCTTCAAGGATGAAATCCTTGATTTTAAATTCATCTATATTCAATGAGTTTAAAAGAGGTGTTCCCATCGAAGTGTCTTTGTCCCATGAATCATAAAGACCATTATATGTTCCACCCCAAGCATTGAATCCCCAATTCACTCCACAAATCTTACCTTCATTATTTCTTGTGAAGACTGGTGCGTTGTCTCTAGCCCAAGAATCATCGTATTCGATAGGTAAGACTTGAACATTAAAGTTAGAAAACAAAGGAGACAATATATCTGCATTTTTGTTTAAAGCTTCTTTTGAAGCTACTACATAGACTTTTTCGAATTGAGCTATAGATAGAATTACAGACATGAAGTCCCAAAGAGCTGATCTAGCGTCATTTCTCCAAACATCAGTTCTAAAAGGAAGTTCAACTACTGTTCCAAGATGTTCTTCGCCTTCAAAAGGCATTGAATAAGAATCATTTAAATATTTTTCTTTTGATAGTTCCATTTTATTTATTTAATCCAGCCGTATAATTCTATCAATTATTAGAACAAATTGTATTTATATAGTTATTAAATACTTGGTTGTGATTGTTATATAAAATAATCAAATATGTAAATTAGTCTTTCTACCTGTATTTTCAAGTCTATATTCCTTTTTCAATTCTTTTGGAATTACTTTCCATATATTAAATTGTCCATAAAATATGTTTCTTTGTCTCCAGAAGAGTTAAATTCAGTAACTATTACTTCACTTTCTTTTGCTCTTTCTTTTGCTTTAATCAGTGTGGATTATCAATTATTGAGAGATTAAATAGTAATATGTATTTTGAATGCTAATTTGTTTTGAATAAAGCCGCTCTCAAAACCATAGGTCAACATATCTTATTTATTATATTTAGCCTTTATAATATAAATTTGCATGGAGGATTAAATAATGAGTTTTGAAGCTATTACTGAAGATGAGTTGAAGAAGTTTAAAAAAGAATTTGCTGAATCTAAGAGTGAAGCTGTTCAAGGTGCTGTTATGGCTCAGGGTATTCCTGCTGTTTCAATCAATAAATCTGTTGAAGCCTTGATGACTCACCAATATTCTATTAATGTCGAGTCTGGAGATATCACCAATCAAAAGAGATCTGGACGTTGCTGGATGTTTGCTGCTACCAATGTAATGCGTCTCGAGGTCATGAAGAAGTTAAAAATTAAGAATATGGAACTTTCTCAAGCTTATCCTTTATTTTGGGATAAGTTAGAAAAGTCTAACTTCTTCCTTGAGAATATTCTTAAAACAATCGATGAACCTAACGGATCACGTATAACTGATTTCCTTTTGTCTTCTCCTATAGGAGATGGTGGCCAGTGGACAATGTTTGTAAACTTGGTTGAAAAGTATGGTGTATGTCCTAAGGATGTCTATCCTGAAACTGCATCATCTTCTAATACTCAAGCTATGGATAAGTACATAACATTGAAGCTTCGTGAATATGCTTGTACCTTGAGAAAGTTACATCAAGAAGAAAAGAAAACAGTTGAAGAACTTCGTCCTTTGAAAGAAAAGATGCTTTCTGAAGTCTATCATATCTTGGCTGTTTGCTTAGGCGAACCTCCTGTTAAGTTTACTTATGAGTATGTCGATGAAGACAAGAAGTTTGGCCGCATTGCTGACATTACTCCTAAGGAATTCTTCGACAAGTATGTCGGATTGAAATTGGATGATTATGTTTCAGTTCTCTCTTGCCCTGGTCCTCGTTATCCGTTTGAGAAGGCCTTTACTGTCAAGTACCTCAACAACGTTGAAGGTGGAAACAAAGTCTTATACATTAACCTTCCTATCGAAAGAGTTAAAGAGCTTGTAATCAAGCAACTTTCCGATAATAGAGTTGTATGGTTCGGAAGTGATGTCGGACAGTTCTCCTACACACCTGATGGTGTGATGTCTACTGAGATGTGGAATGTCAACAAGGTACTTGGAACTGAGTTTGGAATGACTAAAGCCGAAAGAGTCGATTATGGTGAATCCTTGATGACTCATGCTATGGTCATCACTGGTGTCAATATCATCGATAACAAGCCTAACCGTTGGAGAGTTGAAAACTCTTGGGGTGATGCAATCGGTGATAAAGGCTACTTCGTCATGTCCGATGACTGGTTCAATGAGTTTGTCTATCAAGCAGTCATCGACAAGAAGTATTTGACTGAAGATGAAGTTAAGATCCTCGAACAAGATCCTATCGAACTTGAAGCTTGGGATCCTATGGGTTCTTTAGCTCTTTAATTTCGATTGATGTAAAAGACT
>ENA-OPKR01000034-OPKR01000034.1-human-gut-metagenome-genome-assembly--contig:-NODE-34-length-15163-cov-1.825457_pt1 | contig 15163 bp, 15 predicted proteins | sample MGYA00241790_ERZ501707 | MGnify/ENA primary metagenome ERZ501707 (study PRJEB25962, sample SAMEA2042295) | human gut metagenome | biome: human gut; feature: human-associated habitat; material: faeces... | reverse complement strand
TTTGGCAAAAGGATACTTTTTTGATCAATCATCAGGCGAGATGATAAACACCGTGCCAACAAGCCTAGGAAGTATATACTCTAGGGGCACTTTTTTCAAGTGTTTTTTCAATCTTTTTTTATTTTTTTATTAGAAAGTAAGTGCAGAATTATCTTTCTTCAACACTGAGGTTCCTTCAACTCGTCCATTACATCTTTAGCAATCTTGTAATCGGAAATGTACTTAGCAGAACTGACATCTATTTCATAAGAGGTAGTACCCAAAACAGAATCAACTGTACCTCTTCATATGTTGGCAATTCCCTATCCGGTTCTTTTTGATAAGCATATTTGCTCCCTTTATTTTTTCCTCTTATTAGATTAGGCAAACTTAAAAAAACTATAGAACCAATCCTTTGAAAGATTTTAATCATTAGAAAATTATTTCCTAGAATTTATGAACACATATTGTCACACAAAAAAGGGCGGGCTTTTATAAGCCCGTCCTCAATTACTTATTTACTTTCCTTCTATACTTATCTGCCCATCCTTCAGAACAAGTTTAGCTTCCTTAATAACTTTGCCTTCTAACATTGCAATAGCTAAAGGTGTTTCAATCTTATCCTGAATGTATCTTCTAATAGGACGAGCACCATAGCTTGGAGTATAAGAATCTTTATGTATCTTCTTGACTACTTCATCATCATAAGTCAACTCGATAGGTCCTTGTTCTCTATTGCTCAATCTATTCTTAAGTATATTAAGGAACTTCTCTACTATCTTATCTATGACATCATCAGTCAAACTATTGAACATGACCGTTTCATCAATTCTATTTAGGAATTCAGGACGGAATGTGCTCTTAAGTAATTCAGTTACTTTTGCTTTATTCTCAGAAGTATTTCCTTCTAGCAAGTATTGGCTTCCAAGGTTTGAAGTCATGATGATGACCGTATTTCTAAAATCGACAGTTCTTCCTTTTCCATCTGTCAATCTTCCATCATCCAAGACTTGAAGAAGAATATTGAATACATCGGGGTGAGCTTTCTCTATTTCATCTAATAGAATAACTGAATATGGCTTGCGTCTTACAGCCTCAGTCTACTGACCACCTTCCTCATATCCAACATAGCCAGGAGCAGCTCCGATCAATCTTGAGACCGAGTATTTTTCCATGTACTCGCTCATATCGATTCTGATCATCTGACCTTCGCCATCGAACAAATCATCAGCCAAAGCTTTAGCAACTTCAGTTTTTCCTACACCTGTGGGGCCTAAAAACAAGAAGCTACCCAAAGGTCTATTGTTATCTTGAATTCCGGCTCTACTTCTCAAAATGCAATCGTAAATCTTTTGTATAGCTTCATCTTGACCTATGACACGATTTTCCAATTCCTTCTTCAATCCTAAAACTTTTTGTTCGTCGGATTTATTCATTCTATCAACAGGAATTCCAGTCCATTGACTGACAACTTGGGCGATGGATTCCTCTGTGACAACATCAGAGAATCCTTCTTTTGCAGTCTTTTCCTTAGACGTAGCTAATTTCTTCTTCAATTCAGGGATAAGGCCATTTTGAATTTTAGCGGCAGTCTCATAATCAGCATTCTGCATTGCTCTTTCCAAATCCAAATTTGCTTTATCGAGTTGTTTTTGGGCATCTTTTGCGGTATCTAGTTGCTTCTTCTCATTCTGCCACTTTAATGTTAAAGAATCTCTTTGACTTGAAAGTTCAGCTATCTCTTTAGTCATATCGGCTAATCTCTTCTTTGCAGATTCGGAATCATCATTCTTCAAAGAGACCTTTTCTATTTGAAGCTGAAGTATTTTTCTATTTACTTCATCCAAATCCTCAGGCATAGAATCTATTTGCATTCTAGTTCTAGCACAGGCTTCATCGACCAAGTCAATAGCTTTATCAGGCAAAAATCTATCTGTTATATATCTATTAGATAAGGTTACGGCAGCGATAAGAGCATCATCAGTTATTTGAACACCATGATGACTTTCATAAGCATTCTTTAAGCCTCTCAATATTGCGATAGTATCTGGAATGGTAGGTTCATCCACCATTACAAGCTGCATACGTCTAGCAAATGCAGGATCCTTTTCGATGTACTTTCTATATTCATTCAATGTCGTAGCACCAATACAATGCAATTCACCTCTAGCCAAAGCAGGCTTTAAAATGTTTGCTGCATCCATCGAGCCTTCACCAGTTGCACCAGCACCGATTAGTGTATGAATTTCATCGATGAAAAGTATGATCTTTCCATTGCTCTTAGAGACTTCCTTCATTACAGCTTTCAATCTATCTTCAAACTGACCTCTATATTGAGCACCGGCAATTAAGGATCCGACATCCAAACTCCAAATAGTCTTATCCTTCAATGATTCAGGAACATCACCCTTAAATATTCTCCACGCCAATCCTTCAACAATAGCCGTCTTTCCTACGCCAGGATCACCGACAAGAATAGGGTTATTTTTAGTCTTTCTAGCTAGAATAGTCATAACCCTTCTGATTTCATCATCTCTTCCTATGACAGGATCTATTTTTCCATTAGCCACTTCGCTCACCAAATCTTTTCCATATTTAGACAATGCTTCATATGTATCTTCAGGAGTGTCTGATGTAACCCTAGAAGATCCTCTTATAGAACGAATAGCCTTTTCAAAACTTTTTCTATCATAAGAAGGAATATTGGATAAATTTCTCACAATTGAAGAATTGATATCGAATTGAGAAAGCAATAGATGTTCTACTGAAAGATACTCATCATCGAACGATTTCTCGATATTTCTAGCTTTTTCAATCATCTTTTCAAGATCGGATGAAAATCCAATATCAGCTCCACCTTGGACCTTATTCACGCTGTTCATGAAGGAGTCGATCATTTGACTTACCTGTTTAGGATCTATATCGAGCTTCTCCAAAATTCTCACATAGAAAGAATCAGGTTGATCAAACAAAGCCCTTAGGACATGGACAACACCAACTTCAGGAGCTTGATATTTGCTAGCAAGTTGCTTAGCTAATGTCAAAGCCTCAATTGTCTTCTTTGTATATTGATTAGATGTATCAGCCATAAAGCACCTCCTCTGAGGTCATCTTTCAACCTCTCAAGTATCATTTTATCTAGAAAATTAGCAATGTCAAGTAGAGAGTGCTAATTTTGATAAAACATATTTCAAACCCACTTTTGTGTTTTATAATTTCACATATGAACGCATTAACTATTACATTAATTTCTATCTTTTCAGTAATATTTGGAATATTACTAATCTCTTCTATCTTTTCTTATATAGGTTATAAGGCTATTTGGAATGCTAGAACTTACGAAATCAACGATCCTGTAAAAATTCAGTTTGAAGATATTGAAGAATGGACTACTAGAATTCCTCTTTCTTTCAAAATCAAAAAGAAATTGCCGGATTTTGATAAAGAAGTGAGAGGGTTCATCTATTCACCAAAAGATAATTCCATAAAAAAGAAACCGATTGTAATAATGTCAGCAGGCTATGGGAGAACGCACCTTTCTTATTTGTTAGATATAGGTATTCTAACTAAAGATGGATTTGAAGTCTTCGCTTTCGATCAATTCGGTACTGGAATGTCTGGTGGGAGTAAGCAAAGAGGCATTCATTTTGGACGTATCACCTTGGATAGTGTGCTCAATTCAATAAAAGAATCAAAAATATTTGAAGGAAGACCTATATACCTCTATGGGCATTCATGGGGTGGATATAGTGTCTTGTCAGTATTAGGAAAGCATAAAGAAATTAGCAAGGTAATAGCAAGGAGTCCAGCAGGCAAGCCTGTTCTTTCCACCTATGTCTTAGGTCAATCCATTTTAGGGAAATTCTTAACTAGCTTCTTATATATTGTCGGTATACCAATGATATTTCTATTTCAAGGTCCATCTGCCTTTGTCAGTGCTGCAAATCAGGTCAAGAAAAACAAGAATACAAAAATATTGATTACTTCATGTAAAGAAGATCCAACAGTTTTAACAATAGCCTCTCCAATACCAAAATTAATAAAGAATCCCCAGGAAAACGTCGAATTCTACATAAGAAATGATTTAAATATCCATAATGACTTGTTAACTAAAGAAGGATACGATTACTTCAAAGAAAAACAAGCTGAATTTTATTCAATAATGAATACAATTGATTCCTCATATGAAGAAAGAATGAATAATTTCCTTTCAGCTTTGGATAGAACCAAGATTACTTCAGATTCAAATGAGAAAGAAAAAATATTAAACTTCTTAAATAAATAAAAAAATGTTATAATTGTTTCAAAAGAAAAGGAAATGTAATTATGAAAAAAATTATTAAAAGCAGGTTTTATTGCATTGATGATGGTAGGAAGTCTTGCAAGTTGTACAGATGGAGTTAGCGGAACAACAGTTACTCCAACCCAGCCAAAAGAAGATGGCAAAATGACTGTTGAAGAAGCTAAAGCATATGCAGATGCTCATTATTCACAAGACAAGGTAGCAGAGAAATACAATCAAGGCGAAGCTGTAATAAATTATGACCTCGAAAAATGTGAGGGCCGTATATTGACTCAGCTATTGACTCAGCTCGACCAAAAAGTTGGAATGGATTCCACAACACAAACATTAAAAGAAGAAGATTTAGTCGTTTTGACATCCAAAGACATTGATTCTATGGCAAAAGCTATTGATTCATATGAAGGTAAAGATAAGGCTGAATTAAATTTTTCAATAACTGAGAATATTATGAAAATCGAATTCGATTTTCCAGCCTCAGTACTTACAGCTGCATTAGAAGCATTATTGACAGGGATTCAGAACAGCGGTGGTGCAGGAACAGGGGATACTAATACCCCAGCTATTACATTTGAAGACTTCGTAGGAAGTGGTGCAGGGATGTCAGGATACATAACTGTCAACGAATTAGGTTTAACAAGCGGAGTTGATGCCACCATCGATTACACCTTAACCTTCAATTTTGTCAATGAAAATACACTTCCAAATGGAAAAACAACAAATACAAAAGTACCTGATACAGAGTCGATTAAAGGTGATGCCACTGCAACAATCACTTATTCAATGTGTGAGACAACAAAAGAAGCTTAATTGTTATTGTTTTTGAATAAAAAAAGGATTGGAATTAGATTTCCAATCCTTTTTACATTAGATTTATAATTCGTATTTTGTTACTTCATGAGGTGCTTGAGCATTTCCGATATCACTAATTTCGATTTCATTATACAAAGTTAAATTTTCAAGCCCATCAACACCAACTAATGACTCTTTAAAACTATTTGGAAGAACACCTATTATTTTAGTTAACACATTATTAGTGAAAATTAAAGTTGTTTTAGTGAAACTTTGACCTATATCCATGGAGAAATCATAAAAGGCATCTGTAGTTTCAAATGTGTCTATAACATCATTACCTTTATTTTTAGTATCAACAAAGGCAAAAGAACAATTTGATATCTGATTTTGAACATTAAAATATTCTTGCATATTTAATTGAGAAAAAGATTCGTTTTCATTGTAATAATAGTCGATATCATCAAAAGAAAATACTTTTGCTGATTTATTGGATCCATCATTTAAAAAATAGTATTCCAAATGTGCAGTTTTTTCTTCGTCAGAAATTAATTGTGTCAAATCGAAAACAAACCCACTTCCATAAACCATTCCAATATTTTTAAGATATGAAGTTGTTTTTGATTCATCTACAACAATGCTAGAAAACTTATAATTCAAATTAATATTTAGGTTTTCGTCTGCGATGGTTTTATCCTTATCTATAGAGGAGGATAAAGACGTTTCCGTACCATCTTTGCATCCAAACAAACTTAATAATAATGAAATTAATATCAATGCTTTTCTTTTCATAAAAAACTATCCTATATCCTCTGTTTGACTTAAAACATCATTTGCTGTCCAACTTATTTTCAAAGTATGTCTATAACTATCAGCAAGAGCTAGTTTGCTATAAAAAATCCAAAGAAATCCTCTATCTCTCGCCTCAATAGTATTGAAATTTAATGATGCAGACATTTCTTTTCGATCATTTCTAGAAATAATTCTTATACCTGGTTGAACTCGGTAAGATGCACCAAAATTATCATCTTTTGTCGGTTTCATCTGCCAGCCTCGATAGTTTTTTCCATAAGGAAAATCATTTACAACTTCTTGACCTGTACTGGATACAGTATAAGTATAGTCATATTCAACATCAGCACCTAACTTAACACCATCAAATCCTATTTTTCCTCCTAAAGTATACTGAGTTACATCATCCGATTGTATGTATGTTTCGTCTAATATATCTTCATCTGTATAAATTCTCGGTACATATTTAGTTATAGCATAATTTTCTTCAGCATCAACGCCAAAATCAGTTATGATGTCGTAAATTCCATGGCTTAATCCTGTATCTTTATCAAAATATTTTTGCCCTTGCTTAACTGTAGCCATTATCTTATACGAGCAAACAAGTTCAGATGGTTTGGAAAGTAAAGGAACCATTACAAATGTCTTTGCTGTACCTAAATCCCTCTCCTCTTCTATTTCCTCAGGATAAGGTTCTTCATTATTATCTCCAATGATATTCTGAATAACGGTATAAACCCATTCTGCAAATTGCTCAATTGAAATCTCATTATAAGCTTCACTAATTTTATCTATTAGCAAACCCTCATCATTAATCTCCAAATCATTTAAGAATTCAAGACTATAAGACCAAACATCGAGTTTATCGTTGTTTTTAAAAAGAACACTTCCTTGTTTTTCTTCGCCTAAAAAAGAAACGCTACCAAAATCATAATCTGCCATTTCCTTAAAGTCATCTAAAGAAACAGAAGAATCATTAACCATAATAACACCACCATTATCTAAATATTCAAAGACATCATGGGCACCGAATAATCCCATTTCTTCCATTTCGATAACATAACATGAATAATCATTACTCAATTCATACTTAAAGTTTCCATACGAGCTTTTCTTCAATCCGCTATCGGAAGAATAAACTTTGCATTTGAAACCACAATTACCGTTATTTTGCACATTGGGCAAAAAATTACACGGCACCGTAGATAGAATAGACATAAGACAAAGACTAGCAAACAACTTTTTAATTCTTTTCATAAAATCATTACCTTTCCTTTCGCTTACGACTGCTTTGTTTTACCATGGAAAAATAATCATCCACCAAAAAAGTACACAAAAAATCCAAAAAATTGAATAAATTCGAGACACTTTGATATAAAATTAAAAATAATAAATTTTTATATTTAATTTTGTAAAGTGAAATACGAATTTAATTTTAAAAAAGCGTTTTTAACAAAAAATTGAATAATGAAATTAATAATTAAACATTATTTCAAAATGATAGCAGCATTATTCTTCTTTCCACGTTTTAAGAAGAAAACTTTTCCATCTAAAGCGTTAGATCCATCTAATACCATATTTGGATCGACCACCTTTTCTCCATTCAAACTTACAGCATTCCCTTTTAAGAATTCCCTAGCCTCACGTTTAGAAGAAGCTAATTTTGTAGCTATCAAAGCATCGACTAAATTCATACCAGGCTCAACTTCAATAGCATCTAAAGAACGAGCTAAGTCCAACAAGGACTGCTCTTTTAGATTCTTGAAATCACCACTAAAGATAGCTTCAGTCATCTTCACACACTCATCGGCAGCTTCTTTTCCATGTACGAGAGAAGTGACCGAATAGGCCAAAGTTTTTTGACCCATTCTCTTTTCTGGAGCTTGCATGTGTTCAGCAACAATAGCATCGAGTTCTTCCAAAGGACGATCATCAAAAATATAGAGATATCTTCCGACATCGTTATCAGCTACATTGATGAAGTATTGATAGATGTTGAAAGGAGAAGTCATAGAAGGATCGAGGAACAAAGCTCCTTTTTCGCTCTTTCCAAACTTCTTTCCGTTAGAATCACAAATCAATTTGACAGAGAAGACCTGGCAAGGGCATTTCTCACCTTCCTTCTTTTTAACAAAATCCAATGCAGTAGTTAGATTACCCCATTGATCACCACCACCGATTTGCATTACACAACCATATTTTGATCTCAAATTCCAGAAATCACCAGCTTGAAGGATCATATATGAGAATTCTGTATATGAAATTCCAACTTCCAAACGAGATTTGACTATTTCTTTTGCCAACATATAGTTGATAGGCATCAATTTTCCAAAATCACGTAAGTAAGTGAGAACATTTGTAGTTGACCACCAATCATAATTATTGACACAAATACCTTTGTTAGGATCAGAAAAGTCCAAATATTTTGAAAGCTGTTTTTTCAAGCACTCAACATTGTAGTTTACTTGTTCGGGTTCCAAAAAGCTTCTCTCGGATTTCTTTCCCGAAGGGTCTCCAATCATACCAGTTGCACCGCCGACGACAGCAATGATTCTATGACCAGCTTTTTGAAGCTTGGACAAAATATGAATCATGATGAAGTTTCCTAATTGCATAGACTTATTAGAAGGATCAAATCCACAATAGATTGTTTGTGGAGTCTTGAGCAATTCTCTAATCTTTTCTTTATCTGAATAACTATCCAATAATCCACGTTTGTTCAAATCATCAAAAATATCTATCATAAATTTTCTCCTTTATTCTTTTAAATAAATAGCATACATATTTTATGCTTCTTTTATTTATGTTCAAGTCTAAGAAGGTTGAAACAAATAATCTTTCAAATAAACAACATATATTTTTTCTATTTTTCTCTTTCCGAGCAAACAAAATTGAACTGTCTTTTCGATTTTAAACTCTACCAACCCATCTTTTAAATAATATTCGCTTATAAACATATTCTTATTTAAATTAACATCATTTATATTTTTCCCACTTCTTATATGATTTTGAATTTTATAGTAGCTTTGAAAGAAATCTGATTCCAAATAATTGATTTGCATACCATCGGTAGAAGCTAGAAAAGAAAAAACGATCAAGAAGGAATACAAAAGAAATAAAGCTTTGCTTTTCATTGTTTAAATATAAAAATGGCTACAAAAACTAAAATCATCTCCATGAATAAGAAAGCCAATCCTAAATATCCGAGTTCTTTTCTGGATTTGACTTCATTATCTTTAGTCTTTTCCTGAATAATGCTGCCAATGATCGTCAAGTTCTTCTCATTTTTATTTTCTTTTACCAAATCAAAACAATCCTTGTATTTGGAATTATTAATAAACCCTGTCCCATCTTCCAAATAGTTATTTATCACATCCAAAACTTGGGGATCTAATGATTCAGTTGCTTCTACTAAAGATGATCCACCTTCAAGCTTAGACCCTATCATTTTCAATGCTTCTTTGATTTGCACATCGCTTATAGAGCCTTTCCCTTTTTCTTTCTTATCGAAGTACCAATAACCTAAAAGCCCGAATAATAAAAATATAGAGAAAATTCCCAATGCCAAAAAATTGGAGCATTCGAAATATAGCTTCAAAACAACTATCAATATCAATCCCATCACTAATAAAGATAATGAAGAATATTTCAATACTTTGTTTTTGTTTTTAAGATTCAAATTATTGTATTTCATTTTACAAGTCTCCTTTTCTTTTCATGGAGGTTGTTCCCATACAACTCAACTATCTCAAAAAATATAATTGATATCATTTCCAAAACTAAACCTAGCCATTCAACATTAGAAAGAGTTTCATTGATCAATGTTATTACAGGGAAAAACATCAAAGGTATCGATATACACAAAGACATTATCAATCCTGTACTACGCATATCTTCTGTAGTTTTAAAGGTTTGTTTTTTTTGATTCTCGATATCGATTAACTTGGTTATATTTAATCTTATTCCATCATTATTTTTATTGTTGTGGCATTCGATCATATCTTTAGTAATTTCACCTATTTCCTTATAAGAAATCAACGAATCAAATTCTTTATTTATTATGGTTTGATAAATCAAACTAGAAGACTGACATTCTTTGCCAAACTCCTTAATAGCATCATCGATGTCATCAGCCTTAGATAATATCAAGCCAAATCTTATTGCTACTGAGCAATCAATCATATTATCTTTACTGCTATCCATCTTCTTTAGTCTATAAAAGCCCATAGAGATCGATGTAACTATTGAAATAGTTAGAAACAATAAAAACATCGCTATTGAATTGTCGAAGACAAAAAGAGAAAAGCTGACTATTAATCCACACAATAAATCTTTCCAACAACACTTGATAAGCCTAATCAGTTTTTTTTCATTTTTATTCATAGTTTAATCCTTTCCCACCCATAAACGTTGAGTGAAACTATAAAAAGCTTCTTCTTTTAAAAAAGAAAAATAATCTATCTTTATCTCTTTATTTTCAAATACATTAAAGAGAAAAGAATACTTATATCCATCTTTTAAATCAGAAATGTAATTATTCATAAGTAACTCAAATCTATTGTGATGAATTTCAAAAGATTGATTACTCTTATTGAAATCCAAGGATTCAATAAAGCATTTTTCACCTATTGATTTGAGATTTAAATTTATTCTTTTATATTCATATTCATTATTTTTAATATTGAATATAGTCATAAAAGATAATAAATATATACAAGAAGAAACAAAGACAAAAAACTTACTCTTCATATAAATTAAACCTTCCTTCTATTCCAAACAAAGTATATGGTTTAAATATAAAATCAGCTTCTATGTCGATTAGTCCTTCAATAAATAACTTGCCTGGTGCGTCTCTTATCGATTCTTTGAATTTGATTGAAGAATCAAAATCAAAGTTGCTATCATCTTGATTCTTTATATCGAGTAAAACTCCGCCTTTACTCATATCAAATCTACCACCGTCAACTTTATTATTTGAAATTCCTAATAAAACATATTTATTGCTCCAAGCATCAACGAATCTATCATTTACTTTATAATTTAAATAGAACAAACTATCATTAATATCTAAACAATAATCATTTGAAAAAGATAATGTCAATTTTTCCTTGATTATGGGTTTATCATCATTGCTGAGCAAGTCATTTTCATAGAATCCTTCACTACCGATTGAAATCAACGGATTCAATATATAGTTAATTCTACCGGCTAATGAATCTATATAAAAGTTAATACTCGAATCTTGAAATTTCCATTTTTGAATCGTTATTTCAATCCATTCATTTGCTTTTAATTCTACAGAATTCATCTCACTAAAAATCAAATTTGAATCTAAAGTGGTCTTAACACTCAATAAAACACCATCGATATTCCGTGTAGCATCGAAAAAGATTCTATTTTGTGGAATAGGATTGACTTCTATCAATCCCAAAGAGACAGATAACAATATTATTTTTCTCATAAAAAAGCCTCCAATCAATATGAGTATTGGAGGTGGATAATAATGAGTAAATTCAATTAAAAATTCAATAAATCTACTAGAATTGAATCTAATACATATAATTTTTCAGGTTTAACCTTTACAGTCTTATCTTGTATTATGAATCCATCTTTTAGTAAGTCGATCTTATCTTTATAAGCTACTAAAAAATCCTTACCAAATCTTTTCTTAAACTCATCGAGTTTAAATCCTCTGGTCAATCTAAGATTTAGCATTAAAAAGTCAAATTCAAGATCATGGCTGTCTTCTTTCTCTTCTTTCCAATAATATTGACCACTCAAATACTTTTCAATAGATCTAGTCCTTGTTATTCTAGTGTTATCTTCAAAAGATGTAGCACCCATTCCAATGGCACCATAAGGGTTTGATAACCAATAACAAAGATTATGCTTGCTTTCATATGATGGCTTTGCAAAATTACTAATCTCATATCTATAAAGACCAGCCTTTTCTAGCCTTTTTACTATATGTTCATAATAATCAGCCAACAAATCACCATCCGGTTCATTTTTGTGTTTGATTGCAAACATGGTGTTCGGTTCTATTTGTAGTGAATAAAAAGAAACATGTGGAATATTCAATGCGATAACATTATCGATATCGTTATCGATATCATCTATTTTTTGACCTTCAAAACCATAGATAAAATCTAAGCTGACATTATTAATACCATTGCTTTGAAGTATTTTAACACTCCTTATAACATCACTAAACCTATGTGTTCTTCCTAAATCTTTTAAAAGATTGTCATCTGTGCTTTGAGCACCTAAACTAACTCTATTTATTCCACATTCCTTAATTAATTTAACAAAGGAATCATCTACATCTTCCGGATTGCATTCAATTGTAAATTCTTTAGGTTGACCATGTCTTAAGACAAGTTCATTCAAAAGATATTTCAATTCTTCTCTTTGAATACATGAAGGTGTACCACCACCTAAATAAATAGTATCAAAACTCAATCCGATATATCTTTTGTCTTCTTCTAAAAGGGCAGTAGTATATTTCTTAGAAAAGCCAGTACTCAACAATACTTTGGGAAAATCGCAATAGGCACAAAAATGTCTACAAAAAGGAATATGAACATATAAGCTTTTTGGCTTATCCATCATTTAGAATTCCTTGCTATCAAATTCGACAAGCTGAAGAATTATATAAGGCAATTCCTTGTCGTCAAAGATTATATTCTTATCTGATTCAAGCTTTTCCAAGTAATCTAAAGCTTTCTTTACTTTCTCATCTTCCATATCTTTTTTAGGATCACCAATTTGCTGCTTCACACTTGTCACAATCATGTTATTAACTTCTTTTTCTGCGATTTCTTGAACAGTTTCTTTTTTTTCTTTATCTCTGTTTCTAATAGATGGCACAAGAAAATAAACACAGGCAACTACTAACACGATTACAAAGACAACGCACAATATAATAATTAAAGCTGAATTCATAGATTAAATCACTCCTTTAGGAATCGGTGAATAGATGAACTTCTTGGCAGTTTTGCTCTTTTTATAGAATCCGAGATTAGCCAATAAATCCATCGAAGTTCTAGCAGTCTCATAAGCGACATTTTCGAATATTTTAAATTGACTGATCGTATAAAAGCTGCCTATAGTTCTATGGGTTACATAGAAATGAGCAGTAGCCCATTTCAAAACTGGATGCTTTTCCATAAGTTTAACAATCTCATCATTCAATGGAGAATTGCTATTTTTGCTTTCTTTAGGATATTTACTAGTAGAATAAGAAGAAACACTAGCCATAGTAATGTTATTTTCACCCATGTGATAAACTTCATCATCATTGAAATTCTCAGCTTTAGGAGCCATGGAATCATATTTTTTATATCCGATCGAGCCTTCCTTAATCAAGAAGCCAGAAGAATTGACATTCTTCAAATTTTCTTCTTCAGCAATTTTATCTGAGACATCATTTTCTTCAATATCATTCAAGCTTCTTTCAATATTGTTTAGATTCATATCAAGCAAATCTAGGCTAGAGATGACAAAATAAGTTAAATCACCAGTCTTCAATGAAAGCTTAGCTCTATCTAACATATTTCCACTAAAAGAAAAGTACAGGCTTTCCGTTGGAAACCATTGGCCGGAATTTGGAAATATTGTTGAAGATAAATAACACTTGGTCAACAAACTTCCAGTCTCTTGATTGAAATAAGAGCATGGGCATAAGTAAGTATACTGATATAAGAAGGCTATAACCTTCAAAATAAATGAAATAGATTCATTACCATTTAAAAAAATTAATAAATCATTCAATTCACCTTGAAGCAAATCTTTATTCGAAAGAAAATCATTGCCTTTCTCATCTATATTTCTATATTGAAGCCTAGTCTGATCTAAATATCCTAATAAATAATTGTTTATATTATTCAAAAGATTAGAATAATCTAAGGAACATATATTATTTAATCCTTCGGACATCTTCAAATAATTCTTTAATATTTTTAGCTTAGGTTCATCTGAATTATACTGACCATTAACAATAGAAGAGATGTCGATGTTAGAAAGTCCAAGTCTATAATTATCGCTAATCCATCTCAATCCAAGTTTTAATGATTCATTGTTAAATTTCTTCTGGCCTTTCTTTGATAGTCCAGAAAACTTAGCGCACATCAAAAAGAACTTTCTTTCCAATGAAGAGACTTTATTCAACACCAATCTATTCAATGTTATATAGTAAGGATTCTTCTCGGGAGTTTTTATTGCTAAATCATATCTAAATAATGAGCGGTATTCCTTAACCTTCTCCCAGGTAGGAGTAATATCAGGCAAATTAAAACGTGCCTTGAGTTCATCAAGGGACAAATATTCTTTGTCACTAAAAATACTGGCACGTTTCAATTCTTCATACATGTTCAAATCCTCTAAATTCCATCAACTAACTACTATTTTACTACTAATTTTAAATTTGTGTGTGCAACATAGATAAACCGAGAAATTACTTCTTTACATCAGTAGGATCGACTGAAAGAACAGCGATAAAGGCTTCCTGAGGGACATAAACCTTGCCGAATTCCTTCATTCGCTTCTTTCCTTCTTTTTGCTTTTCCAAAAGCTTCTTCTTTCTTGAGATATCGCCACCATAACATTTTGCGAGAACATCTTTTCTAACAGCCTTGATATCGCTTCTGGCGATGACTTTAGAATCTATAGCAGCTTGGACTGGAATTTCAAATTGCTGACGAGGAATGACATCCTTCAACTTGTCGACTATAGCTCTAGCCTTAGGATATGCTGTATCCCTAAACACAACCGTCGTCAAAGCATCTATTTTTTCATTGTTGAGAAGAATATCCATTCTAGCTAATTTCGAATCTCTATATCCAATAGGCTGATAATCCAAAGAAGCATAACCGGCAGATAATGATTTCAATCTATCGAAGAATGAAAAGATGACTTCGCTCAAAGGAAGAATATATTTCAACGATACACGTTTAGTGTCGATATAATCCATTCCTTGATATTCTCCACGTCTAGATTCACATAACTGCATCAAAGGTCCTACATAATCTTGGGGAGTCATGATTTCAGCTTTCACAAAAGGCTCACTAGCTTTCTTTATCAAAGAAGGATCAGATGGGAAGTCGGATGGATTTTGTATCAACATTTGTTTACCATTAGTCAAAGTGATGTCATAAACGACGGAAGGAGCAGTGCAAATCAAATCCAGATCATAATCTTCTTCTAATCTTTCCTGAACGACAGACATATGAAGGAGTCCTAAAAAGCCACAACGGAATCCACTTCCCAAAGCCACAGATGTTTCAGGTTCATATACGAGAG
>ENA-OPKR01000027-OPKR01000027.1-human-gut-metagenome-genome-assembly--contig:-NODE-27-length-17376-cov-2.098435_pt1 | contig 17376 bp, 8 predicted proteins | sample MGYA00241790_ERZ501707 | MGnify/ENA primary metagenome ERZ501707 (study PRJEB25962, sample SAMEA2042295) | human gut metagenome | biome: human gut; feature: human-associated habitat; material: faeces... | reverse complement strand
CAGACGTTGCTCCTTCTATCCTCCACATCATGGGCTTGGAGCAGCCAGCTGATATGACTGGTGAGAACTTGATTATTGACTAATCAATATAATAAAAGTATATGAAAAGGAGTTAGGCTAGAACTATCGAAAGTAGTTAGCTTAATTCCTTTTGTTTAACCACTGTAATAAATGATATAATGAATTCAGTTTATAGAAACAAGATAGATGGAATTTTCTTCATCTTGTTTTTTCTTTCGTTTCATCTACCTATGTTGGCGCAAGAGATACCAGGTGATATACCTTCCCCAACAGCAGCCTCTTTACTGAAGTTTGGTGATGTGCCAATGTCTTTGTATACAGGAACACCAAAGATTTCAATTCCAATTTATGAAATGAAGTCTTTGGATATGTCGATGCCAATATCCTTGGATTATGATGCTTCTGGGGTTCAGATGAATGTCCTTCCTTCGTGGACGGGGCATAATTGGGCTTTACAGGCAGGTGGAGTTATCACTCGTCAAGTAGTTGGTCATTATGATGAATTTATTTATCCTCGTCAAGCTAAGCCGATGAACGATACAGTATTGGCACATAAGTGTTGCTATTTCAAAAACTATAGGCGACTAAAGAAATTTATGGAAGATAAAAAAGAGGATGGAACAGAGATGTACTGCGATTTAGGACCGGACATTTTTGCATTTAGCTTTATGGGGCATTCTGGAAAATTCTTTTTGGGAACAGATGGGCAATGGAAGGTTCTAAGTGATGAAAATCTAGAGGTCATATTGGATATTAATGAATTAGATAAAAGTAATTCTATATATTTTGCCCATACTCCATTTATGTATCCTAAATCGGGAACAGAAGATATTGAACCCAAGACAATTAAAGGGATAACCATACGTGATGATGCAGGTAATGTTTACGATTTCGGTTATAGTAAAAATGCGATAGAATATACGCATTCTTTTTTCGATATGTCTAATGTAGAGGATATTTATGCTTGGCATGCTTCTAGCTGGTATTTGACAAATGTCTCAGATAAGTATGGGAATGTCTTGTTTTCTTTATCTTATGATAGGGGACCTTATGTTATACAAGCATATAATGCTTTTTCCCTCACTTATTATAATGAGCATACAACATTTGGTGATTTTCCTTCTTTAAATTTAAATAGCCATTCTTATCATTTCAATGATGAGTTTCCGTATGGCTTTACTATTACTTCACCAATTTATTTGAGAAGTATCACTAATCGTGCAGGAGTTGTTGCGGAGTTTAATTCTTCGAATAATCCTTTGACAGTTCATGATTTTTATGCCAAGCTATATAATCGGTATGGGGTGGTTTCGCAAGATGTAGCGATACAATATTTATATAGAGATTTAGCAAAAAGAGTTTCTAAGTGGGCTATAGGTAAAGTGAATAATTATGGTACGCCCTATTCTTCTTTTTATGAGGTTGGGGCATTTGCACAATTACAATCTCCACAATTCAAACATTATGTCGACACTACAAATACTAACTATATGGATGTATTGGCATATTCTAGATTGCGTCAATTAGATAATGTGAAAATATATTATCCTAAAAACAAAGAGGATTATATAAATTATAATTTTGTGTATGAATATGATAGAATGCATTTGACAAGACTTCAGATGTCTTCCCATACAGTTAAGGCTGGAACTGTCAATGATGGCAGTTACCAGTTTAAGTATAATGGTATTGGTTTGTTGCCAAAAGACTATTTGACTACGGAGACAGACCATTGGGGCTATTATAATCATAAAAAAGTAGAAAAATATCCAGGACATGGTGTGTCGAATGTTGACGAATTGAAGAAAGAATGTGACTCTTTTAGCCAGCAGAAATCTCCTCATGCTTACTATTCAACTTTAGGTATGCTTCGGGAAATTATTTATCCTACTGGGGGTACAACTCAGTTTGGTTTTGAACCAAATGATTATTCTAAGTATTTAGCAGATAACAGGCAAAGTATGGTGTCTATACATTCTAATATGTTAGGTGGTGGTGTAAGATTAAAACACATCATAAATTGGCAGGATATTTCTCATCAGAAAATGTTAAAAAAGACAGTCTATAAATACAAAGATCCTGTTACAAAACTTTCTAGCGGTGAGTTATTTGCTCTACCTAAGTATTATTGGCCTCAGTGGAAAGTAAAAACAGAGGATAATTCTTATACAAGTATTATGGCATTTCGAACATCTTCAATAATACCTTTGTCAAATAGCAATGGTCTGCATTTAGGGTATAGTTATGTTGAGGAAATAGATAGTGTAGATGGAGGCAAGACTGTTTATCGATTTAAGAACATTTCCTCTTGTCGTAGGGATGATAAATTTGATTTCTCTTATCAAGATATTTCTCAATTCACCCCTGTTGATAAATTTACAGTAAAAGGGCTAGATTGTGGGCGGTTGAAGAGCAAACGCCTTTATACTCAAAAAGGAAAGTTAGTAAAGTCTATGGGCTTCAAGTATTCTGATGTTGATGAGTCGTATGCGGTTTATACTTCTAAGATAGGTATGTATTTTGGAAAATCCGCAGCAAATAATTTTAAATGGGGTGGAGTTTATAGATTGTTGTATCCAAAGATTAAACTTATTGAGTCTGTTGACACATTATATAGTGAGCCGTGTTGCCAGATAAGCAAAATGGTTTATATTTATAAGGATGAATCTGTGAAATTGATAACCCCATATATGCATCAGGCTGATGCTAAGCTACTAGTGCAGGAGATAAGAAGTAACGGAATGTTTTCGGAACGTAAAGTTTATACCTATCCTAATTGCTCGGATGATACTCCAGATGGAGCGCAGGGAAGATTCTATCATAACTTACAGCCTTTGTCTGTGTCTACCTATTGCAATAATTCTTTTGTAGAAAAGAAACAAACAAGATATGAGAGGTTTTATAGGACAGTTGGACACATGAGAGGTAGTACAGACTATGTTCCAAAATATGTGGTGAAAGAATATCTAAGTGGAATCCAAGATACAGTCCTAACTTACAATCTGTATTCTTATTCTTGTATGCTTCAGCAATATACCTTAAAAGGTCATTTGCCGACATATATAGTATGGGGATATGGAGATAGTTATCCTATAACTGTTCAAGAAGGAGGACAATCTCTCAATCCATATTTATATTCTGAGAATCTCTATAATGAAAATCTTCGTAATCCTTTGGATTATGCTGATGAGATCAGAAATGAAATAATTAAGACTAAAGTTCCTGGTATGGGTTATATATACAATCCTTTGTATGGAATAGTTGAAATAATTAGTGCTAATGGAGATGTAACTTATTATGAATATGATGGGATGGGGCGATTAAGTGCCGTTTACGACAAAAATAAAAAGTGTTTGCAGCATTATACATATAGTTATACAAATAAATATTGATATGTTACGAAAAATATTTACTTTATTGTTTGTTTTGTTTGCATGTTTTGGTTTTGGTCAGAATGCAAGCTACGTCAAAGGAGTTACTATGCTGACTTCTACAGATTCCTTGACGGAATTCAACTATGTTGATGGCTTGGGACGTCCTGTGGAAAAAGTAAGTGTTGGGGTTACTCCACAACATACCAATTTAGTTTCTTATAAGGAATATGATATGATGGGGAGAGAGGTGAAAAATTGGTTGCCTTTTGCTTCTTCTTCAAATTTTGTGCAATTTCCTTCTATACCAAATGGCTGTGTAAAACAGTACAATGATAGTGCACCCTATGTGTCAAGTAGTTATGAAAAATCCCCTTTGGAGCGTTGTGTCGAGGCTTATGGGGCAGGCTCAGAGTGGCGTTCATCCAAGGCTCTTACTCGTATGGAGTATCTGTCTAATATGGAAAATGAGGTCATGTGTTTTGTCTTATCTAAGTCAGTTGAAAAAACTTTTGTAACGACTTCAAGTTATGCAGGTGGTTCTTTGTCCAAAGAGGTGACCTATGATGAAAATGGTAAATTGTCAAAGGTAACTTATACAGATTTGCTGGGTCGTACAGTATGTGTTTCATATGGTAAATTGAAGACTTATTATGTTTACGATATAAAGGGAAATCTGAAGCTAATAGTTCCACCAGCTTTGTCTACAACTCTTTCTCTTGGACAAACTTACGATTTACAATCGAACGAATTGTTCCTTCGTTATAGTTATTATTATGAATATGATTCAAAAAATCGTTGTGTACTGCGCCGTAATCCAGGATGCGAGGCTGTAACTATGTTTTATGATGACAGTGACCGCCTTGTCTTTCAACAAGATGGAAACCAAAGGCTTTTAAACCAATGGACGGTAAATATCTTTGACAAGTATGGTAGACAAGTAATAACTGGAGTTGTGACGATGTCTGGAAATCCTATGTTGGCAGGAAAAACGATAACCGCAACATATGATGGTCAAGGTGAACTCGCAGGTTACAAGGTCAATTTCCCCTTGTCAAAAATGGCGTTGTTAAAAGTGAATTATTATGATGACTATTCTTTTATTGGAAGTCTTTCTGATAATTTGCGGGAAAACCTGAATTTTGAACAGAAGACAGGTTATGACATGGATATTAGTCATTCCTCGTCATCGCTTACTACTTTTGGCTTGCTAACTGGTTGCCGTACTTATTTGTTGGATTCGCCTGATCATTTTTTTGTCAGTGCTTATTACTACAATGAGAAGGGAAAGTTAGTCCAGTCTCGCAGTAGTAATATTTTAAATGGCTATAGGCTAGATTTTTATTCTCTTAACTATTATAGTGGTGCTGTAAATAAAAAATATACAGAACTGACACCTTCTATGTCTTATGATAGGACTATGACAGAACTTTATGAGTATACTTATGATCATGCTGGTAGGGTATTGGAAACTTACCATACTCTTAATGGAGGAAAACGAGTGCTGATTGCCAAGAATACTTACGATGCTCTTGGTCGTTTGTCTCTGTGCGAACGAGGTGGCATTGCCGATTTAACAACAAGCTATACTTATAATATTCGAAGTTGGGTTACTTGTATGACTAATGGATTAGTAAATCAAAGAATGTATTATAATAGAACACGTGATAGGGTAAAGTCTGTTCCACAGTGGAATGGGAACATATCTTCCTATTCCATAGGTGATTCTTCTTATGACTACTCGTATGATGAAGAAAATCGCTTGATTGGTTCCTATTCAACCGAAATAAAAGATACGAAAGTTGTGGAGGGTTTGCACAATACTTCCTATGCCTATGATGACATGGGTAATATTCTTTCGATTCAACGAGATGGTGTCAATATAGATACAGAGGAATGTGGGAAACGAGATGATGTTATTATGGAATATATAGGAAACCAATTAGTGAAAGTGACAAATAGTGGCTATAAGGATAGTAGTTATGATATGCAAGTAGCTGATGATACAACTCTGTCTGGACCTGAGTATGCCTATGATGCAAATGGCAATGTAATCAAAGATGCTAATAAGGGAATTTATCTCATAAAATACAATGTGCTAAATCTTCCAGAAGATATATATAGTAAGAATGGTAATTGGCATTATACCTATGATGGGGATGGAAATAAGGTTTCTGTATCTTCTGTTGTATTGAAAACCCCAATCCAAATTCCATCATCCCAAATAATGGATAAGCATTTTACGGATACAGAGTTAGAAAGTTATTCTGTTATGACGGAACGTGTTTATTTAGGCGATTATGTTTATGAGTTCACGCCACGTAATCGTGGTTTGGAGTTGGTACGATTGAATTTTTCTGGTGGCTATGTTGCATATCCGATGACAACTCATCAGTATAATTTTTATGTGTGCGACCATTTGGGTAACAATCGTTATGTGTATAATGCGAGTAATTTAAAGGTAAGTCAAGTGAATAATTATTATCCATTTGGTGCTTTGTATAGTGAGAATTCTAATAATGAGATGCAACGTTGGCGTTATGGCAATAAGGAATTGAATCGTAGTTTTGATGTATATGATTTCTTGGCTCGTTGGTATGATCCAACTTTGTGTAGATTCTTGATGATAGATCCGATGGCGGAAAAATATCCTTGGCTCAGTCCTTATGTTTATTGTGCAAATAACCCAATTAATGCATTTGATTTAGATGGTCGAGACTATAATGTTTATGTAAATACTACAGATAAGACAATCAGTATTTCGCAAACAATATATTGTGTTCAAAAGGACTATGAAGTGGCATCAAGAGGTGCTGATTTTTGGAATAATTTAAAAGTTTCTCAAAATAATGATATGTCTGTTAGATTTATGATAAACGTAGTGGTTGTAGACCCTGCTGATGTAGCGAAAGAAATTAATAAGGAACATGTTACAGATATGCAAGCATTGCGCTATAGACTTTTCAAGGATAAAAGTGGTCAGGCAAATTTATTGAGTGTGAAAACAATCTCTGATACTAAGACTACTTTGGATGGGCTAGATGCAATAGTGCAAGGGCATACTTTTAGAAATCAAATTACAATATCTGATGAGGCAATTGACTTAAATACCACTGCTCATGAGATAGGGCATTCTTTAGGCTTGGAACATTCTTCAAAGGGATTAATGACTCCATCCTCTAATGATTTGTTTAGATCTATGTCAATAAGTGAAAAGCAAATTGAAGAAATTATTAAAAATTCAAAGACCACACCTATTGATAAGGCTTTAGGAGTGGGACATTATATTGTAACAAAGTAAGCACTATGAAAAAAATTCTTTCTTTATATTTAGTACTATTAATTTCAATGCCTATGAAGGCAAGTTGTGATATTAATTATTGTGTCGTTGATACGATAATAGATAATGGACATTTTCAATTCTTTTGGGATAGAAAATATCATTTCTTTTTGGTACGTGATAATCTTCATTTGGAAGTTATGGGGGTTGATTTTATGAATAAATTGTATGATTATGAGTTAATGGAAAAAGGGAATTGGTATGATTATAAACAATATGAGTATCATCTTCCTAGTGATAAAAAGAATGGGGAAAAAACAAAGTGGTTGGTTGAAGTTGATTTTTTTAAACGGCCAAAATACTTTATTAGATTTTTGGTTAGAGGACAGTTTTTTGTGGATGTGACTTATGTCTTAGATGATATATATGGAAAGTATTATCCATTTAAAGACCCAAATGCTTTCTATTTGGTTTATGTCCCTTTATGGGATGATGTTAAATAGTCAATTTTTATCTCGTAAGAAATGAAAAAGCAAAATTTTATAGTAATGTTGTATAGTGTGTTTTTAGGATTAATAACGGTAATGATAGTTTTAGTAACTACTCAGCACCCCTATAGAAAACTTCTCGTTAATAAAGCATAAACTTGATTTTGCTTATTTTCTTCATCATTACAAACTTTTTAATGATTGAGTCGATGAGGACGTAGGCTGTTTAAAACAGTTCATTTAACGAGTTCTTTTCCGATGATGCCTCAAACATGTCTCCTTTGTCTATTATCACCCTTCAACAGATTATCTGCCAGGAGATGCGTTTTTGCATTCACTAGAGTAGCGTAATAAGCTAAAAAATTTTAATGTATGCTGTAGGAAGTCCTAACATCTTAACGGCCACAACAGCGCTATGCTCAGAATCTTTCATGTCTGCATTATCTTTATACTCTATCATGCGGACTTTTATACGTGCTTGCCCATTGCTGGTTTGTATCTTACGAGAACCAGTAGATGTACCTTGGTTTTCAACTAATTTAGCATCACCAACAACGTCAAAAACAACAAAATCATGATTATCTAAACATTTATTTTCATTAGCGTCCACCACTTGTGCCTCAATCATCACTTCCCTGTTTTCTGTATTATTTGCTGTCCCTTTCATTTTTCTGTTATCAATTGGATAAGATGCTAGACGTATATGATCGGGATTTCCCCAAAGAGAGGTTTGATATTCTTGCATAATAACATCCGTAAGAACATTACTGCCAGTAACTTTGCCCTTTAAAAGCTGATTGTCATCAATAATTCCTACTGCATTGATTTTATTTTTACCTTTCTCTAGAATAACATTCCAATGAAAACCTGTTGCAGGATAATCTTGGAGATCACGACATTTTATACCCTGTGATTTTCCATTCACAAACAATTCTACCTTACGGCAATTGGAATAAACCAACACCTCTTTTTCCTCACCTGTTTTTCCCCAGCGAGTAGGTACGTTATGACCATATATATGAATCATTGGCTTCTTACTCCAATATGATTGAAAAACATAATAGCTTTCTTTTGGCGTACCATCACGCTCAACAACACCCTTTTGATTGACATACGGAATTGGATTGTTAGGCCGAAGTGGAGTAGAAAAATCCTTAAATGTCCAAAAAGCAGTACCCGTAAGATTTTGCATCATTTGCTGTTCTTTCAGTGTCCAGTCGAAAAGATGTATCATATAGGTCTCTGACCAATCGCCATTTTTATCTCCCGCTATAACATTCTCCAAATCTGTACGCTCTGAAAAACGTCCAACATGGCTATCACCTCCCCATTCTGCATGCAGAAAATGAGGATACCTGGCAATTGCCTTTTCTGTCATTTGGCGATAGTCTCGCATCCCACCGCCATACCATCCAGCCCAGATTGACGGAGAATAAACATCTGTAATATCACTACAAAATTCACAACGGCGAATCGTTGTTTTACGAGAAGAATCTAACTGATGAGACAAATTATTCAGATGTGACATAAATGAATGGATGCTCGCCTTATCAAAAGAAGGAAAATCACCAGGCCAATCATTCTCGTTTCCAAGCCCCCATAAAATGACAGAAGGATGATTGAAATGCTGGTTTATCATATGGACAAGCATCTGTTCTGACTGAGAACGATACTCGGAACCACCAAGTCCACCACGGCACCAAGGGATTTCTTCCCAGACCAATATACCGAGAGAATCACAAAGCTGAAGAACCAAGTCAGATTGCTGGTAATGGCCTAAACGGATAAAATTGGCTCCCATATCTTTTATCTGCTTCATTTCATTGCGAATTTGCTCATCTGTCATAGCAGCTCCAACACCAGCATGATCTTCATGACGATGCGTCCCCTGCAAAAGAAGGCGTCTTCCATTTAGGTAGAAAGGACCATGCTCCTTGAATTCAAAAGAACGGAACCCCGTCTTTGCAGAATAAGTTGCAACTTCATCACCTACCTTAAGTTTTACTTCCAGAGTATAAAGTTGCGGATGATCTACATCCCAAATTTTGGGTTTCATAACAGGAATTGGGATATCCAAATCCTTCTTTGTGATATGGATAGGTTGCTTGTTTTGGTACGTAACCTTACCATGTGGATCCAAAAGGCGCAGAAAAGCCTCTGCACCGGTATTTGAAAAACGCAGCATTACTGTCATCTGCTTTTCCATCAAATCTGCATTCATTCGGATTTCTTCCAATGCTGCAGAAGGTTGATACAATAGGTTTACATGGCGATAAAGACCTCCATAAATATTAAAGTCGGACATGGATGAAGGTATGCGTTCTACATTTCTACTATTATCACAACGTACAGCTATGGGAATCTTACCATCAAACCGTTTAGCATCGTCGGACTGCATGAACTTCTTCACTGCATCGGTAATATCAACCTTCCAACGGTCATAGCCACCTATATGACTTCCTGCAAATTGGGTATAAACATAAACCTGCGTACTCTGCCCTGCCCCTTCAAATTCCAATAAAGTTTTACCTCCACGATATGGATTCTGGATGTTCACCAGTTTACGATACCATCCATATCCCTGGTAATAATTAACATCAGGATTGACTGCATCCGTTTCATTCCAGCAGTGAGGAAGATTGATATTGCTCCATAAAGGAACACTTTCCGGTTTACCTGCTTGAACTGGACGAAACACCTCCCATGCATTTGCCATATCCTGCCGGATAAACTGCCAATCTGCATCAATTCGGTGTCGTCCAGAAATTACATCAGTTGCACTGAGTGAAGTAAATGGAAATATCATTAATAGGATAAAATGAAATATTCTTTTCATGATTCATAAGTTTTATATTCATGTCTTGGAGAAGATACAGCTCCAATAGCAATTATTCTCAATTACAGTTAACTGACTGGAGGACTCTGAGGTCCTCCAGTCGTACTAACAATAAGAATAAGCAGAAACATAACCGTTTCGCCTCATTCTGAACATATAGTTGATAGCAAATTAGTTCACCAACATTGATTTCCTTCTTAAAGCTTCCATATAGAAATAGTCTGCATAATTGATCGGTACATCAATCTCACTATTAGCAGGTTTATTACCTGTAGAATGGAGTAAAAGGAATCCCTGATTGCTTCCAACAGGTGCCTGATAATGGTCTATTAGCGAATTGACTATTTTATCCGCATATGCAATATACTGCTTACCGAGTTCTGCACCCACGTATGCTTGCAATTCATAAAATGCAGATGCAACTAAGGCTGCTGCCGATGCATCGCGTGGCACATCAGGAATTGAAGGATCTTTCATATCCCAAAAGAAGATACCATCTTCCGGCATATTTTTAAGCGAGAAGAGAAATTTGGCAATATTCTTAGCCTGCTCAAGATAACGGAGATCGTGGGTATAACGATAGCACATAGTATAACCATAAAGTGCCCATCCCTGTCCACGGCTCCAAAAAGAATCATCACTATATCCTTGGTGAGTAACACGAGAACGAACAGTTCCCGTCACAGGATCATAGTCTACCACATGATAAGATGAATAGTCATCACGGAAGTGATTCTTTATTGTTACATTGGCATGACTTACTGCAATGTCATAGAAACTCTTATCTCCCGTTAACTTATAGGCTTCAAAGAGAATCTCCAGATTCATCATGTTATCTATGATTACCGGGAATGTCCATCTGTCTGCATTATGATCCCAAGACCGAATGCAACCAACCTTTGGAGAATAACGGGTACAGAGCGTACGAGCTGCTTGAAGCATTACATCACGATAGCTCTGTTCACCCGTCAACTGATATGCCTTGCCAAAACTGTCTCCAATCATAAAGCCCAGGTCATGAGTGCCTTTATACCATTTTGCACTCTCTATCAACCAGGTATTGCTTACAGCATTCTCACGCCAAAATTGCATGTGACTATATTGATACATCTGCCAGAGTGTACCGGCAAAAAAACCAGAGCACCAATCCTTTGGCCCTACTAACACCAGATTTCCGTCTTTATCAATACTACGAGGATTAACCTTGTTCCCCTTGGCTGTCTTACGGGCTTCCGAAGTACATTTCAAAGCATAATGCAACTGTTCGTCTGCATTCGCCATAGCATTGTCCAATTTAGTTGGTTTCTCGTATGTAAGAACAAACAAATCGCGCCAATCACGCATCTTCACATTGCGATAAATTTGAAAATAGTCTTTGCGACTCTCATCAAGTAGATAGGTACGATAAAAATCCTTGGCCATTTCCTGCTGCTTATCTTCCCAGCCGCTTATTTGCTGATAAGGCCAATCACTCACAGACTTCCCCATATAGGGAGCAAGAAAATCCATGGCTTTGAAAAAGCTATGTTCGCCACTAACACAGTACTGCCTGAAATCCACCCCCTGATGTTTAATCATCAGCATGAGATCAATTATATGTTTGAGGTTAAACTGTGAATAGCCAAAAGCCAGCGTACGGCGCAACTCATAAGGTTGTTTGCCATCAGGCATGATCTGAGTAGCAATACGGCGCTTAGGAAAATTATCAACTATATCACTAAACACTTTCTTATTCCCTGTGTAAAGAGCATAGGCCGCAACCTGCACATCATAAGCTGTAGCATGATTATTCTTCTGATAGCTTTCTTCAATGGCCTGCGGGTGAGTCAGTAACCATTTCAATAATTGCGAGAACCAGGCTTTCAACAGTTTAGAATCCTTTTGCGTGAAAGACTTTGATTTTTCTAACAATTGAACTCCATCCAGCATTTTAACATAAGAGTAAGCGTCAATAACACCATAGCATCTTCCATCTGCTTTGCCAGGAACATGCTGTGCGAAGCGTAAGTTAGGATTTACCTTCGTTTTCTTATCTATGAACCAGACTCTTATAAGTTCGGTTGCCTTTTGGGCATATTTTTCTTCTCCAGAAAAGTAATAAGCCAAAGACAAACGGTATACTGCATTCGCCATGGCAGAAAGTTTATTACGATCAAATTTTTTCAGTTCCGGATTTGACACACCATCCCGCATGACATAAGGAAGTCCGTTTGGTTGAGTTTCATCAGGCCAAGCATAACGGGCCAAACTTACATAATCATGTTTGGAACCACTGGCAGGAATATATTCCTTTGTCATCACCGTAGGTGGTTTTAGCAACAAATCATCATCCGCCAGACTTACCAAGTTTCTAAACGCTTGACTATAAGCAGCATCTTTCAAATGTGCCTTGGCATAAGCTAGCTGTTTGGCATCCAGTATGGATTGAGCAACTGTGCTCGCCGACATTGTCAGCAAAGCACAAATGGTAATAAGCATTTTATTTTTCATGAATAACTATTAACTATTTAATATTGATTTCCATTTTATAGTTTTGTGTGAAGGCAGAAACCTTGTAATCACCATGATCAATAATAATGGTATTTGTAGTAGATATATTATCATCACCACTACGAGTTGGATTCCATGTCTGCAAGGTAATCTTTCCTTTTGCACCTTGAAGAGCCTTCAAATAAACATTTTGAGTCCCTTTTTCACAGTTTGGCCAGACCATCTTGTAACCGCCATCTGTCTCTGGGGCAATGACAGTCCCCGATTCGTTGACAATCTGAAAGTCAACACCTAATTGTAAGGACGTCACTATGAAATATTCAACTTCTGCATGAACACCGTTTTGAGGACGCTCACTCCAAAAATGCATTGGGATGACGAGAGTTTCACCTTGGTTCACATCCTTTTTTATATCATTAGGCTTTGTATGCCATTGCTCAAAGCCAAAGAAGTACCAATGTTGCTTTTCTAGCTCTCCTTCACTCCCCCATGAATCGTCACTGCAGCTCACTACAGTGAAGCCGGTAATGAGTATCAATATGCAATATAATAACTTTTTCATCATGTCTTCAATTTTAAACCGTAAAACATATTACCACTTAGGATTTTGATCAAGCACTCCTTTACTTGTCGCAATCTCATAAGTTGGTATAGGATAATAATAGTCGCGAGCAGGATCAAAGCTGCGGGTATCTTCTGCCTCTATGACATATAGATCAGCCTGACCGGCAACCTTCTTCCCATTGAACATTCCATTCTCTGTTGTCAATCGTTTGGCTAAATCCTCACGACTGGCAGTAGTCTCGCCCTCAATGTACTTCAGACCAAGAATGCAGACAGGCAGAACCTTCTCTGCTGTTTTCCAGCGTATGATATCATCATAATGGATACCTTCGTCAACAAATTCAACCAAGCGTTCTCTTCTAATTTCATCAAGCATGTTCAAGCCATTCTGTTCCGCAAATTCATTGGTCAATCTGGCAGTCATACCTGCTCGCTTACGAACAGTATTGACTGTTATATCCAATTGTTCATCAGAAATGAAACCATTGTATTCATAGAGAGCTTCGGCATATGAAAGCAGAACTTCAGCATAACGGATAATCATCTTGTCAACCGTTGCCTTTCCTTTTAACTGCCACTCATCATACATGAATCCTTTTTTAATAGGGTAACCAAAACCATGAGCATTATTAAATGGAGTATAACCACCCTTATAAGCATCTTCATTATACTTATAGCAAGTCATCGCCAGACGAGGATCACGATTTTCAAAAACATCATTATAATGTGTTTCATTCTGAATCGTAAATGGGGACATATCCCTTGGCAAACCATCCGTATAGAGGAACTGGTCGATAACATAGCGCGTAACAGAAACAGAATTTTCCAATGTGCGTGAATTATTATGAGTGGTAGTACCAGCCCCATTAGGACCATAAACCTTAACAAATCCATTCTCTCGGTTCTGACGTCCCTCACCATCAAAAAGGAACATTTTTTCAAAATCTGGATACAGGCTATGCTTACCGCTTGCAATCAACAACGCTGCAGCATCTATACTTCTCTTCAGATGAAGTTTATAATCGCTTCCCAAGTTATGGTATTTTGAGAAGGTGCCTTCGTAAAGACCTATACGGGTCAACAGGCCTAAAACTGCAGATTTTGAAACGCGTCCCCAATTGACAGCATCGCTCAGCTTGTCTATATCTGGCAGATTTTCATAAGCAAAGTCAAGATCTTTATAACATTGCTGAATTACCTGCTCACGAGGAGTACGCTCCGTATAGATATCTGGATCGGAGGCGGAAGTAAAAGGCTTTAATATCAAAGGGACATTACCATACTTCTTGACCAAATCAAAATAATGGAATGCACGGAAGAAACAAGCCTCTGCTATCCAACGATTCTTGACAGTTTCTGCCTGCGCCGAAGCACCTATCTGCTTAATAATATTGTTGGCTACACCTATTTTATTATATGGATCTGTCCAATCAGAAGAAGTGGCTGGCACTGTTCTGTTACCGGTTGATACGGAATTTGGAGATGTAGATACTATTTCATCAGAACGAGTATCCTGCCAGAATCCCCCTAGATCAACATATAATTTGTTACATGCTCCTCGAAAGTCATTTTCAGACTTCCAGAAATTAGTATCGGCCAAGGTTGTCTCTGGCAACCTATCCAATTCACACCCCGTCAATCCCAGGGATGCAAAGGCCATTAGAACAAATATCTTTTTCATTGTATTTCCTATTTAAAAAGTTATATTTACACCGAACGCCCACGTCCGGAAAAATGGATAATAGTTGCGGCCAACATTATTGCCTGCCTCTGGATCAAATACCTTCAACAAATCTGAATGTTCCCAAATGTCATTGCCTGTAATATATACACGTACACTGTTCACATATTTTTTAGTATAAGGGATTGTATAACCCAAAGTAATGTTCTTCAATCTCAAGTAGGATGCATCCTGTACCCATTTGTCTGATGGACGGAAATTGAAGTTTTCTCCACCGTTATTGGTCTTATAGTCATAGAGACGTGGCCAAAATGCATCTTGATTATCCTCGGTCCAATAGTCACGGTGAATCGTCCACGGCATCTGGTATGTCGTATAGAAAGGTGCTATTGCTGCGGCATCAATCATAATCTTGCGTTTTCCTACACCCTGGAACATCATTGAAAAATCAAAACCTTTCCATTGTGCTGAAATGTTGAAGCCATACAGGTAACGAGCGTTGGAATTTCCAAGATATACCAGATCTCCATGATCTTCCTTAGTACCAGAACCCGCGCCAATCTGATGGTCTGGATTGCCTTGAGCAAGATACTTCACATCACCACCTGAGATCTTACCGTCATTAAAACTCTTATAACCAGGATGTGCCTCCTTGTATGCCAGATATTCATCACGGCTAGTCCAATACCCATCTGTCTTATAGCCCCAAATTGTATTCATTTCATAGCCCTCAAGAAGTGCTCTGTTGCCTTCTCCTATGACATTTGCTCCATCATATTTCTCCAAGCGGTTTTGACTGTCAGAGAGATTGAAAGATACCTGATAGCTAAAGTCCTTGATCTTATCTCGCCAGGCAATTTCAAAATCCCAGCCCCAGGTCTTCAGCTTTCCGACATTTACATTAGGAACACCAATACCGATTACATGAGGCATCTGTAATGAAGAAAGCATGTCATCATTAACCTTCCAGTAATAATCGAAAGACGCTGTCAAACGATTATTTAAAGCACCAAAGTCTACACCAATATTGGTTGTGGAAATTGTTTCCCATGTTTTATCAGTAGATGCAAGATTCTTCTGGTAGAAGAACTTTTCACCCATATAATTTCCATTATTAATGGTTGGTATATAATCATACATACCAAGAACCGCACCATTACCCAACTGGCCCCAAGATGCTCGGAGTTTTAAATTACTAAGCCATGTAATCCCCTTCAAGAAATTCTCCTGACTCAAACGCCAAGCAGCAGAAACAGAAGGGAACGCTTTCCAACGTTTATCTGGTGCCAAACGAGAACTACCATCATAACGAACATTGGCCTCAAAGAGATATTTTTCATCGTAATTGTAGTTGAGACGACCAAAATACGACATCATTGACCAGGTTCCGATATAATCTCCTATAGAAGTATTAGTTGCTTCTGAAGCATCATAATAGTTAAAAGAGAAGAAATCGTTTGAAAGTAAATTCTTCACGGTTCCATCCATCTGATCCTTACGATAATTCTCATAACTCATACCACCGAGAACATTGAAGTTATGCTTCTTGGCAATGGTAGTTTCATAATTGGCAACGAACTCTGCCAAATCCTGATATGAGGTATTTTTTTGCCTATACAGAGAGTTTGGGTCGTTAACCTTAGAACGAACCTTATCAGCATTTCTATCATACCAAACGAGCATACGCTTCTCGTTACTATTGGTATAAACACCAGCCAAACGGGACAGATTCAAATTTAAATGCAAACCTTTAACAAGATTATCCACCTTCAAAGAAACTTTTCCTGTATAGGCTTCATACTTGGAACGGTTAGCACCACCATTCTTCATAATATCAATAGCATTCGCCTGCAAATCACCATTATAAGGACTATCATTAATATCCTCTGAAGGATTGTAGATTGGTTGGCGTCCACGGGTAGAATAAAGCAGATTAAATATTCCACCTGCACCATAAGAACTCTGGGCTGTACGGGTAGACTGATATCTTACCAGAGTACCTAAAGTGACGTACTTATTAAGTTTAGCATTCACCTTGGTATTTAAACTCCAACGTTCATTGGCGTCTGGACCATATCGCAATAGACCATTCTTGGTATAGTACTTTCCTGATACCATATAATTCAAGTTCTTGGTACCTCCAGACACTGCTACCGTATGGTTCTGCTGGGTAGTGAAATCACGGGTTCCTTCTTCAACCCAATTGGTTGCCTCAAATAAATCCCAGCGGCCGTTACTATTATTTGGACGATAATTAAAATTAGGATTACCGACCCAACCACTCTGTTCCTCGTTCCATTCTACCTTTCCGCTATTATTCATGCGGCCAATATTAATCATATTCTGCTCTTCCCATGCGGGAAGTCGTTCAGGCATATTGCCTGGAGTATTGAAAGCAAAGTATCCATTATAAGTTACCTTAGCTTTTCCTTCTGTTCCATTCTTAGTTGTTACGAGAACTACACCTGCAGCAGCACGAGCACCATAAATTGCACAGGCTGCAGCATCTTTCAAGACAGAAATGGAAGCTATATCATCAGCGTTGACCAATGCCAAGTCTCCTTCTACACCATCAATCAAAACTAAAGCAGATGTACTATTTGCTGAAGAGAATCCACGAATACGCATTCCTGAAGTTTCACTTC
>ENA-OPKR01000025-OPKR01000025.1-human-gut-metagenome-genome-assembly--contig:-NODE-25-length-17588-cov-3.874351_pt1 | contig 17588 bp, 17 predicted proteins | sample MGYA00241790_ERZ501707 | MGnify/ENA primary metagenome ERZ501707 (study PRJEB25962, sample SAMEA2042295) | human gut metagenome | biome: human gut; feature: human-associated habitat; material: faeces... | reverse complement strand
TGGTATATCAGCACCAGACCGCCCATGGTAATCAGCATCACTGGGAAGAACGAGAGTCCGCCCAGTCGCGGAATCGGCGAATGATGCACCTTTCTCTTATCCGGCATATCAAAGAGTTTCTTCTTATGCGAGATAAGGAGGATGTTAGGCAGCACAAGCATGGCGATGGTGACAGACACAATTAGTGCTACCAGCAGGAAAATATAAATTGGTTGTATCATCTTCTTTTATTCGTTTTAAAATTAGAATCTGCTTTTCAGTATTTCTCCCACCTTATATATATATCGCAATCCCAAAAGGAAGAAGTTAGAATACACTCCGTTCTTTTTAAGCGCTTTCAGGTGGTCACGCATGATGCGCTTATGGCTCTCCAATCCAGAACTGGAAGCACCACCAGTACGCATGGTAACAAAGTCTTTAGAGATATAATGCGTTTTGATTTTATTTACGAAGATAAGTCTCAGCAGATTTTCAAAGTCAGCAGCCACCCGATAGTTTTCTGCATCAAAGGCACCGAACTTCTCATACACCTCCTTGCGGCAATAGAACGAAGGATGTGCAGGCATGAATCCCAGTCTCATCATCCATTTTCTGAAAGGCTTGGAACTATAGTATCTCACGCATTTCTTCAAGTCCTCATCGTCCACATAGTGTATGTCGCCATACACGGCATCCACCTTTTCTTTCTCCAGAGTCCATGCGATGCAAGCCAATGCATCATCCGAAGTATAGAAGTCGTCCGAGTTAAGAATACCGATTACCTCCCCCGTAGCCATCCTGATACCCTTGTTCATGGCATCATAGATTCCCTTATCGGGTTCGCTGATATATCTCATTCTCCCCTCAAACAGAGGTTCCATCTTCTTTACCACCTCCAGGGTATTATCCTTAGAAGCCCCATCCACGACCAGCAATTCATAGTCGTGATAGGTTTGGGCGAGCACACTTCTCAGAGTGTCCCCCACCGTCTTCCCGCTATTATACGTAGCGGTAATGATAGAGATTTTCATTATTTTGCGATTTAATCAAGAATAATATTTGACATAACTACAGAATTATTCTGTCTCTCACCTTGATAGCAGGATTACCTTGGTACATAGAATATTCATCAAGACAATGACTTGCAACAGAGCCAACTGCGAGCACTGCATGAGAGTGAATTGTCACATTAGGACAAACCACAGATTGAGCACCAACCCATGCTCCCTCCTCTATTATTATTTTGCCAACCATTAAATCAAATGTTGTTTTCTTATAGTTGTGATTGCCACAGAGCAACATAGCACCTTGACTGATACATACATTATCACCGATAGAAACCTCCACAAGATTATCTATCCATACATTCTCCCCAATCCATACATAGTCTCCTATCTTCAAATTCCAAGGATACTTGATATTTACAGATGGCTTGATTACTACGCCCTTTCCTATTTCGGCACCAAACAAGCGCAATACTTTGATTTTTATTCTAGAAAATGGAATAAAAGAATTATTCAAAATTGCAGAATTCGCAAAATACCATAATGTTCTTTTTATAACTGATGCTCCTGTATTATACCAAGCATTGTTATACAAAGACAAATCCACAGTATTTGTATTTTTATATAACATATTTTTCAAAATAAGACATTAGACACATTCTCTACGAATTAATTCGCTTTCCAAACCTTAACTAATTGACGCCAAACAACAGGCACTGCATACATATCGTTCACACGTTTCTTCGCTTTTTCTGCAAACCTGTTTTTTTGTTCAGTATCATTCATTAATATTTTTACAGCATCTCTTACTTTTGAAAAGCTTTTAGCTTCATAACAAATGCCACAAGCATCTTCCTCTATATTGAGCATTTCTGGGATTGCTCCCACATTTGAGGCAGCAATAGGACAGCCACAAGCCATCGCTTCTAAAATTACATTAGGGAATCCTTCTGTATAACTAGGGAACACAAATGCATCTGCAGCCATTAACTCTTTCAAGACATCATCGTGCGAAATTTCCCCAACAAAAGTTAACCATTCTGCATTGTCTCTTTTTTGAGCTAATACAAATAAGTCATTTTTAATTTCTGAAGAAATTTTACCAACCAATCGAAGTTTGATACCTTCAACACCAACACATCCCTCTACAAGTTCATAAACTCCTTTTGTTTTCAGAGCATGTCCAACAAATAATAACTGTTTAGGAACCCTATGAATTGTTACTTCAAATTCTTTAACTTTATCAATAATATCAAGCGACAATGGGTTAGGCACATAAACTATATTATCAAAACCTTTTTGGCATAAAGCACGATATGTTTTTTTATCCATAGCAATGACCTTATCTGACATTTTGAGAACTTTCGACAAAAGTTTCCATTCCCAATTATTCTTTTTTACCAAATCAGGAACACGCCCGAAATGCAAATGAAGTACTTTCTTGATATTTTTATGAGAAGCTAACCGCAACAACAAAAAATCTTTCAACAAGCCTAATGAAGCACTCGTGCATAAATGCATAACATCAGGTTTATGATAATCCATTTTTATTCTTACTTCTTTACATTTTTTAGAGATTTCTCTGAATCCAGAATAAAAGCGTTTAAATCCAAAATCATTGACTTCCATCACCTTTCGTTTACGATCAAACGAAATCGGTATAATTTCCAGAGTTTCGTCATTTGCAATTTGAGAATAATCCACAATAATCTTTCCCCAAATACTAATTCCACCAGAAATGACATTTTCACCATACGAATATGGTGAACAAAACAGCACTTTAGTTTTTTTCATAATCGCTCATTAATCGTTCATGCTCTTGTATTTGCTCTTCTGTAAAACGTTTCTTCAATAGTTTTGCCGGTACACCACCTATAATACTATAAGGAGGAAAAGACTTTGTCACTACAGCACCTGCTGCAACAATACTATCTTTTCCAATCGTTACACCTTTCAATATAGTTACATTTGCACCACACCACACACCATCTTCAATTACGATTGGCAAATCATTTTCCTGTCGTTTTTCATTGCAATCATAAATATGCATTCCTATAACATCAGTTCGATGATCACCTGTGATAAATGTACAACCAGGACCAAACAAACATTTTTTTCCTATAATCAAAGGTGCTTTGGTACAATAAATCGTAGTAGTAGGAGGAAGAATAGAATAATCATCAACAGATAGATTTTCAATACCCCTTATTAAAGAACTCATGGGACGAACTACAACATGCTTACCATGAAACTTCATTGCTGTAATCCATATAGGTGCCCAAAATTTATCCCAAAGATAATTAATGAGAATGCTTATTTTTACACCTCCATAAGCTAACTTATTAATACTTATCATTTCACATTAATAATTTTTATATACTTATCAACAAAATCATCACTATTTAATAAAGTCTCTGCGTTTTGTCTACTATTCATACAAAATAATCGATATTGTTCATCATTCAAAGCCAAAGCTTTAGAGAGTGATATAGCAATAGACTCTGGATGATGGGGATCGAAAAGGAAGCCATTAATGCCATCCTTCACATATATAGAATTGTCACATACATCACTACAGATAATTGGAAGACCAGTAGAAATTGCTTCACAAATTACATTAGGTGTACCTTCAAAAAAAGAAGGAAGACAGAAATAATCAGCTTCAGCATATTTTTTTTCTATCACTTTTGTCTTTTTACACAATTCAATGTAATCCTGCAAATCATACTCCTCTATTTTAGAACGACATTGAGCTAAATAATCAGAATTTTTCTCAGAAATCCCATACCAAGAAACTTTAAAGTTTATCCCCCTATTCTTTAGTAATTTCAATCCTTCAATTAACCCCAATGTGTTTTTTGATTCCCAAATTGATGCAACAATAACAATTAAAGGTACTCTATGTCTAACTCTCTTCACATAAGAAAATCTATCCAAATCTACGAAATTAGTAATTGTTTTGATTTTTACTTTCATCCATGGATAATGCTGAAGAAGGAATTTTTCTTGAGAATAACTATTTGGAACAATGGCATCAACCCATTTATAAAGAAAGAAACGTATGCGTTCATTCATACTAATTATTTGAGTTGTATTTCGTTCACTTGCAATAAGATGGAACCTACAACCAAGCATTTTAGCTGCACAAGCTACAAGGGAAGGGGTCTCTTGATAAGCTATAACCCAATTAGGATTCTCTTTCTTGAAGTATTTGCGTACTGCCCATATACGTTTTTGAAAAGTTATCGCATGAGGTATAATTTCATTTACTATTCCATTATCCTCAAGATATTGCTGATAAAAATCAATATCATAGTATGTACATACTTTTACTTCAAGCCCCTTTTTTTTCAGAAGGACAGCAAGTCCAACTAGTTGGCGCTGGGCACCACCCGCCCCCAACGAATCAGTAAATAGTAATATTTTCATAAAATCAAGTTAAATCATTTAAAACATCCCATGGTTATATAAGATATATCATCAACTTACCTTATATAAGTATCTTACAGATAATCAATAATTAAAGAAAATAAATTATCATAGTATATATTTTTAGGTACTAGATTAAGACCTGCACCACTATAAAACCACCTAAAGAAAATATGGAACGACCATCCTCCCAATAAGATATAGAAAAACTTACTTTTTTGAGGATAAAAAACTTTATAAAACATAAATATAGACATAATTTGCACAGTGAAAAGATAGCGTTGACCTATTACAGGCAATAATCTAATAAAGTTGGTCACTGAAAACAATAATATATAAAAAGGATATAATTTTCCAATATCATCACGGCACAATATCTCATTACTTTTTTTCATTAATATCAAAGGAATATAAAGATAAAGACCATAAATAATATATGAAAATAATTGAGAAACCCAGAAAAAACCTGAAGCACCTTTATTTTGAACAAACTTCGCATAAAAATCATCATTCAAATACATTTCAATCCAATTAGAAATAGCTGGTGGTAAAAACGAATAATTTATTCTATTAAACAAATCATAAGAGAGCAAAGAAAATGGAATAGATGCAAAAAATATAATATGTAGTGTTTTTATATGAGCCGATAACGGCAAACTAATTGCCAGGATATAAACAAATATCATCGGCCAAAAGCCAGAATGAATAAATGGTGTTAAAAGTATCGGTATTACATACAAATATCTATTGCGAGCCGATTGATCAAAATAATTAAGGAATCCCCACATCGTAATCCATACACCTGTAGTATATCTTGGATTCTGTACTGTTACAATATCACGAGGGATAACAAACAGTAGGATGATTATCAAAGACATGAATCCCCAAAGAGGAAACTCATTGTCTGTAACCATTTTCCTTACAGATAATAAGGAGAACAATAGATATGGAACACTTGCTATGGCAAAAAACAGATGATAATTATCAGAAAACTGTCGTGTAAATGCATTCAAGAATACAGAATACAGTTCTTTTTCCTTACCTTCGAAAGTAATATAAAGCCATAACTTATCATAGAAATCTGTCATCGTATATTTGTACTTCAAAAACAAATCTCTAATTCCTATGTAATCGTCATATCCTGTTAATCCTGCAGGATCCATGTGCCAACAAAACAACACACCAAACAGAAAATATATCACAAAGGAGGATTTGCTTGTTGGTCTTAATAGAGAGCCAAGAAAGGCTGCAAATGGACATATAACGAATAACACCAATTTAATAATTAGTTCTTTGGCATCGTATGGCTCAAATTGATACCATTTTAACGGATTATCATTTGGTAGATATTCAGAAAAATCAGTTTCATTATACATGTTTTTCTTCCTTTATTTCTTGATATAATTTTTCCCAATTCTCAACGATTTTGTCTGGTGAGAATTGCTTAACTTTCTCTATTGCATTGCTACTTAACAAATTCCATTGAGTAGAATCATTCATTAAATTATTTAGCTTTTCATAAAGCTCCTGAGGCTTGCAAGACTTTATTAATACCCCATTTATTCCATCATTAATAATATCCCTTAATGATTCAAAAGAATTATATGCAAAAGGAACACAACCATATGACATACCCTCAAATATTACCATAGGCCATCCTTCATACCAAGAAGTCACACAAACTATTTTAGCTCTTTTATAATAACTTGAGACATCTGTATGATACCCTGCAAATACCAAAGAATGAAGGTTCATTCTTTGACTTTGCTCCTTTAACATCTGCATATCTTTACCATCTCCAACAATCTCAGCTTTCCAATTAGGATGGTATTGTTCTATCATTTTCCAAGCCCTCATAAAGTCAGTAACATTCTTTGTTGATTCAACTAAGCGACATACAATGATAACAAGATTTTCTTTATGATGCACATCTTCAACATTAGTCGAAAATGTATTGGGATTATTTACGTAGCAAATCTTTCGTTGATCTAAATCGGGCATAAATCTTAGCAATCTTGTTACGAAGCCACTCGACAACAAACATAATCTATCAGCAGAAGAAGTAGCCTTTTTATATAGTCTTTCATTTAACTGCTTTTGCCTCATTTGTCCCAAGTACGGACATGCTAAAACTACATTTTTCCATATTTTCTTACTCAACGTTTTTGCCTGATAACCCTTAAATACATTTCTAGTAAATTCATATGCTTCAAATGGCTGATTATGCTTCGTTATAATTTTAACATATCTATCAGGTAATTTACTCACTATATCTATCTCTAGAGGATCTAAATCTTGAGCTATAACCATATCAATCTTATTTTGCTCTAAGATTTCTGTTGTTTCAGTAACAACGAGTTCGAGTTCCATACCTGCATCAACATAGTATTGAGGAGCAACATAAGGATAGGTATCCTGATTCATACCTAAGCTCTCTAACAATCTGGCATTTCTAGACTTTTCTTCTTGTGTTATAGGTGCTATGAAGATGACTCGATGTCCACGGTTTTGCATTTCTTTTGCCAACACCTTAGTCACAACACCAACTCCACCAGTAAACTCATTAACAGGCCAATTCCACAAAAACGCTATATTCATGATAAACTTTGTTTTAGATAATTCCAAGATTCATTTCTTGCTTGATTCAATTTTTCATCTATCAATTGATAATCAATAGTATCCTCCCATACTCTGCTAGCCATCGCCTCCTCTGTTGTTCTAAACAATCGATGCTCTAATCCTAGATAATTCAGCAAATCCATCATTCTAGAATTTCGTCCTTGCTTATTATCATTAATCAATATAAACTGACGATGATAGATAAGACTAAAGGCTAATCCATGAAAAGAGCCAGTTACAACCAAAGAAGCACCCCCAATTGCGCTCATCCATTGAGCTATAGAATTACGCTTCCATATTATAGGCAAAAAAGGAATAAAAGTATAAGGATTTGCATTTAAATACTTCAGATTCAATTTTGTTGCCAATTCCTTGCAAAAAGAGACAGCAGAAGTATCACCTACCGACAAAGGATAAAAAACAAGATTTTTGGTTTCTTGAATAAAACCTGTTATTTCTTTATAATCCTGATGCAGCAATGTTGGGTCTAAAACTTGCTTAACATTTAGTTTGAACTTTTGGGATAATACATTTGCTCCTGTTATCTCTCTACAACTCAACGCTACGAACTTTTTGAATTGCTTAGAAGCCATTTCTGTATAAGATTGTGAAAAGTTCCATTCGCTTACACCAATACTAGACGCATACGATATTCTCTTCACATTCTCACCTCCAAAGTCTAATAGATAAGCAGCACTTCTATCACCAGTAATATCCTCGTTCCAAACTTGATCACTACCCACCAAATAAACATCAGACTTAGGAGGATTATTTCTTAATTCAGCCACATTGTGGTAATGACAGGATATATTTTTTATATATTTCTTCCAAAAATATTCAAAAGATCTCTGTGCAGGTGTTATCGCATTTAAAAACCTTCCTACAATAGAACGTAAAGAATGATTAGATTCGAATAATCGAAAATCAATAACCTCTACATTATGTCCAAGCCTACGTAAAGCTTTCACAGTGGCATATGTTTGCATTTCCGCTCCATAGTTTCCACAGTGCCATATAGTCATCAATGATACCTTCATTATCTAGAATTAAAATTAGTTACTTGTTTTGTAAAACTGCCAAAATGGGTTTAGCTAAAGGATATATCCATTTTACAATTTTTCGCTTAAACATAGCTTTGTAATAATTAATACCAACCTCACCATATTTCTTCCTAACATAAGCAAATCCTTTCGTTGCATAATCATGTTCAAATTTTGCTCTATCCTTATGCATCACAGAAGGCACACGCAAATGTAGTTGAGAAGTCTGTTCTATCGGTACTGGCAGATAATCTAATGTATCTTTAGCTTTATCAAACCAAATAGCACCCTTATCTGTATTAACTAAGAACAATGAGCATCCTTTGTTATCAACACCTAAATCAGCAGCACATGACTTTTCTACACCCCAAAAATCAGCTACAGTAATATCAGAAGTTCTCTTATAATTAGTATATGGACATTGGTAACAAGAATACCGCAAATTGATTAGAGAATAAAAATGATAATGATAGAATTGAGTACATCCATTCACATAAGTGAACGTTTCTTCACCATAATGCCAACCACCATATCTTTTATCTCTGAAATTAACAGAAGCCAGTTTTTGACCATTACTTTCTAAGAAATCAATATAATCTCTCCATACGTAGGGGGCAGCAACACCATGGCATACAATATCCATTAGAAACAAACGCTCACGTAGTGAACTTTTACCAAAGTATGCAGAAACCGCAGATACCTGGCAAGCTGTTCCAGTAAACATAACCAACCTACCAACTTTTAAATCCTGTTTTATCTGCGGGATAATTCCCGTCATATCACTTTGTACATACTTGCTTCCCCTAAACTCATCACGTTCTTCTACTGTAGTTGCCCTTTTATGGACTGGTCTAAACTTATCTTTATATCCCACACCATACACAACACCTCCCTGGGCTAATATATAGTCTGATAATACAACGAAAGCAGCACCGGATTGCGATTTATCTACTTGCTTTAAATCCTTATGCCGTCCGGCATATGCCTTTATCGCATCAAGTCTAAAAGGTGTATCGTAATTATTTTTAAACGAACAGACCTTTACGCACCTTCCACAATCAATACACAGGGATTCATCAACCACTGGATACAAGAATCCCAAGGCATCTGGCTTCATCGTTATAGCCTTGCGAGGACAAATACTGGCACAAGCCGCACAGCCACAACAATCATTTTTATGTTTTTCAATACGCATAGACTATCGTTTTAAAGAACTGATCATAGAACTAAGCTTACTTATTATGAATTTTCTTTCTCCTATGTTTAGACCTAGCAAGAAGACCACAACGACAATCATACACTCTGATGTCATTACGTTTACACAAAAACGCAGAAGACCTTCTGGCATAACGCAAGATATACATATCGCTGGCAACATACACAACACACATATTGCCACACATCTCAACACCGTACCTAAAAGAAAATCTCTTACAGGAAAATGAGTAATCTCGCGTAACATATACAAGCGAAGCATCAACGCCGCTATGGAAAAAGCCCAGGTACTCATCAATACAAGTTCTGGCGAACCACCTAAATAGAGCACCAACCATGCCACTGGGAAATTGAGCATATTTACGCCCCCAACCAAAATCTGGTATTTCTTAATTTTGCCAGTAGCCAACAGCAATTTTATCAATGGTTCTGAAAAAGAACAAAACAAAGCATCTATCAGCAAAATCTTAACGAACAAGGCTGTATGCTCAGGCACCTCTTTCAGCCAGATTCCCAAGACAAAACCAGACTCCATAATGAGGGGGATGGCCAAGAACATCATCATTAAGAATCCTAAACGACTGCTTCTGGCTACTAAAGAATGAGCCTCTCGCAAGTCATTACATGCAAAAGATTTCGTAATTTGGGGTTGAACGGCAACATAAAAGTTAGCCGTAAACTGACTTACAGCAGCTAGAACTTGCGAAGTCAATCCCCTTGCAGCATTTACAACTGGTCCTAAATAGACATTGAAAAGAATGTTCACGCCCTGACCAAGCAAGACACCAGAAGTGCAGCCAATGAAATTCCAGCCAGCAAATCCAAACATCTCGCGGAACAGTGTTCTATCAAACACCCACCGAAACTTACATTCCTCAAAATTGCGGTTACAATAAACAGTATATATCAATCTGGTGGCAAATGAAATCAAGCACATTAAGAGTGCATAAAACACCAGACGGTCGATTGGCGAAATTAATATAAGGAAAGCCACAGCCAACTTTGCACACCCATCAAATATGCCAATATAAGCAAAAGCCCCCATCTTCTCATGCGCCACAATCGTTGCATTATAAGGGGTGCTCCACAAATTGAAAACAAAAGTAAGCAGGGCGAACTGCAAGACCCAGTTGGCAGCCACTAACCTACCACTAGGTAGCGTCATCTGGGTATTCAGGAACCAAACACCAAAAGCCTCCACAGCTATTAACACAACCAAGGCTATCACAATCTGTATGATCAAGGCTGTACAGAAAACCTTTTGCAACTTCTCTCGGTTTCCTGTGCCCAGGACGAAAGTAATATACCTACTTATCGCCGCAGATATCGAGTTAGACACCATCGAGAACAAGGCGATAAAACCGGCAACGGCATTATACACGCCATAATCCTCGATTCCAAGAACTTGAAGCACCACTCTAGATGTATATAGATGCACTATCATCAAGAAGAGCATCCTCACATACAAGAGAAGCGTATTCTTTGCTATTCTCTTATTCTTCGTTATCTTAGAATCCATCATAATCACGCGCCTTACATCAAACGAAGATGTGGATGAAATTGTTTTCCTTTTTCCGAAAGCCTTTCCCCAAAACTCTATGTATTTCTCTTCCCCTTCGGCTTTTTGAAATGGATCTATGTGATTTTTCTTACAGTTTTCGACAAACACTCTACTCAACATACTATCACTACAATGATATATATGCGAGCTATAAATATCATACAAAAAAGATTTTATCTTATCTTTCATCTTTATAATTTCAAACTATTTTCTTATCATATACAATGCCGCCGCTATCGGCAACAAACATAATACGGCTAATCTATCTCTGAAACGATGGAGAGGAGACAAGACCATTTTTTTCAATCTGACATTTTGGTAGCCAATATTCAACCAATTCAGCAAAAGCGACTTTTTATTATATCGCATCATCAAGTCTTCTTGTTCATTGACCATATATATAGAACTAACAAGTGCTGTATAAAACTTCTTCCTATTTGGTTTTTGCTTGCTCAAAGAGAAAGGAGTATTTACATAAATTCTAACTATATCTGGAATATAACGGGTTTTATATTTTCTAGCAGCCTTTGACCACCTTAAACATTCACTATAGTTTGTTATTTCATGTCCAAACAGAATATCAGCAGGAACTGCTGCCTCGTTTTGTAATACGGAAACCTTTCTACAGCCATCACATTCAAGGGTACCATATCCCATTTTATAACAAAATTCATTGTAGTCAGAATCAAAGAAAGAATCGAACTTAGGACCTACCAATTTTCCTTTTTCATCCTGGACTCTCGCTCTTATCTCCCAAAAGGAATCATATAACTTTGCCCCCCCACTTTCCAACGCTTTCCATTGCCGGTCAAATATCTCAAGCATATCATGCGTAAGACGATCATCATCATCTGCTCCAACCTCATATAGTCCTTGGAATAGCGGAGTAGCAACACGCCAAGCAGAATGCTTACCTCCATTTTCCTTTTTAATATATAGTATCGGAAGTTTCTTCTCCTCTATAAACTCGCGGACCACTTCATCAGTATTATCTGACGAGCCATCATTAACGATTACCCATTCAAAATCCTGATAAGTCTGGTTCAGCAAGTCATCGTATACATTTTTCAGCATATTACCTCGATTATATGTAGCGGTAAATACAGAAAAACGATATTCTTTTCTGTCTCTTGTATCAGTTATTTCCATAAATATACTTTCTATATATTGATTAAACTTCCTAACTTAGGATCCCACTCTTCTGGTGTAAACTTTGCAAAACCACTTGAATCAAAGAAGGTTAATTCTCCAAAATAAACTTTATCATTAATCTCATAAAAATCGGCACGGACATGAGGAATACCTTTTGAAACCTTTGCTGCTAATTCTTTCATTTCATCGAAATGTTTTGGAAGTTTTACTTCACCATGATAGTTATCACCTCCTTGCTTAAGATTCAAATGATTCAACTCCATATCATAGTAATCGAAACAAACATTGTTGGCACGGTCACTGGCAACAAATAATATGGTCGGTTCACCATTAAAGCAGAAAATCTTATAATCGTTCAATTCCTCTACCTGATTTCGTGATTTAGCTTCAGACTGCTGCTTTAAATCAACCATAAATTTCTCAGCCAAGATTCTACGAGGTACATTTTTATATGGCCACTCACGCCATCTCATAAAGTAATTTTCCTTTAAACCTTTGCGCAGTTCTGCCTTCACCTTTTCAATGTCGAGCTTGCTTTTATCACGACAGATGCACATGCCCGTACCTGAGTTGTGATTGCATTTCAATACAAACTGGTCTGGAAGGGCATCAAAGTCGATGTCATCAGGATCATCCCATACGCCAAGAGTTGGTATAATATGTTCCTCACCAATTAGCTTTGCAACATATTCTTTTGCCTTTACCTTATCTACCATGATGGTATATTCCGGCTTATGATTATAAAGTTTCAACCACTGCAACTTTTCGTTGAAGGTTTTTGGATTTTTCAAATTTAGCTTTCTCCCTAAATGAAGCCAATACATCATCTGAAGGTATTGCTTATCAGAAAACAAGAAAGAAAACTTGCCTAAAAGTATAATTCCAATTATTTTCGGCTTTGTAAAAAGAATCACAAAGCCTTTTAAAATCTTTGATAACATAATTTTATGATTTGATGTATGTAAATTCTAAAAGAATTATTAATAGTTTACCTTAACACCCGTTAATAATTCGTTTAAACTTGTTTCCGAGTGCAAAGGTAAAAGAATTATTAACGAACTATTGTTATATTTAAATATATTCTAAAAAATGCCTCACCACTCGGGCTAATGATTGGTGAGGACTTAGGATGTTATCTCATCGTCAACGACGAGGATAACTTCTGCAGTGCGCTCTCACGAATTCCCAATGGCCAAATCGGAAACGCCAATAGGCACGCACATACACTGGTTTTCCACAACAACACAGGACTGTTTCATAGTTTAGAGGCAGAGCACTCTTCTAACAGTTCTAAAAAGAAGAGTGATGCCTATTCATTAAATGTTTTATAATTTTAAATTATTAAAATATAATATTTAAATATCTAGGCGCCATAGATGACGCCAAAACTAAACTTGTGGATGATTATGCAGCATCCACACTGCCAAGCTCTCAATATTCATAAATTAACCTTACAATACCCCTTGTACCACTTTGCAAACTTCCTGAGGCCTGTCCTCAACGACGTATCAGGCTTATACCCAAAGTCTTGCTCCAATGGTGTAGTATCAGCATAGGTTACAGGCACATCACCAGGCTGCATTGGCACCAGTTCCTTATGCGCCTCGAAGTCATAATCCTTAGGAAGCACACCAGCACGAATCAACTCTTCCTGTAAAATCGTAACGAAATCTAAAAGATTCTCTGGGTGACTGTTACCTATATTATATACCTTGTATGGAGGGATAGGCAGACCATCCTCACCATTCTGTTTCTCCGGCGCATGCTGCATCACTCTTACAATACCCTCTACAATATCATCAATATAGGTGAAATCACGCTTGCAATTACCATAATTGAAAATCTTGATGGTTTCACCCTTTACCAGTTTATTGGTAAAACCAAAATATGCCATGTCTGGACGACCAGCAGGACCATAAACGGTGAAGAAACGCAAACCTGTACTTGGAATATTATAAAGCTTAGAGTATGCATGAGCCATCAGCTCGTTGCTCTTCTTGGTAGCTGCATACAGACTTACAGGATTATCTACCTTGTCATCAGTGGAATAAGGAACTTTTTTGTTGCTTCCATAAACTGATGAGGAAGAAGCATAAACCAGATGATCTACCTCGTGATGGCGGCAAGCCTCCAGGATGTTATAGAATCCTATCAGATTGCTCTGGATATAAGCATCAGGATTGGTGATGCTATAGCGCACACCTGCCTGAGCTGCTAAGTTAACTACTACAGAGATTTTATTTTCAGAGAAAATCTTATCTACAGCTTCCTTGTTGGCAATGGAATCATGAACGAATGTCCAATCCTTGCCTAAAGCTTCTATCTCCTTCAATCGCTCATACTTGATGTTCACATCATAATAATCCGTAATGCTATCAATACCGATTACCTTGATGTTCTTAGCATCGTTAAAAAGGCGCTTTACAAGATTGCTGCCGATGAATCCGGCAGCACCTGTCACCAAGATGGTCTTACCATCTAGACTAATATTATAATCTACCATAACTAGTCTCTTCTAAATATATCTCTTGTATATACCTTATCTTTTACATCATCCAAACAAGCATCATAACGGTTGGCGATGATGGCTTGGCTCTGCGACTTGAAAGCTGCCATATCATTTGCTACTTTGCTTCCGAAGAAAGTACTGCCATTCTCTAATGTAGGCTCGTAGATGATAACCTCTGCACCCTTTGCCTTGATACGCTTCATTATACCCTGGATGGCACTCTGGCGGAAGTTATCACTGTTACTCTTCATCGTCAGGCGATAAACTCCTATCACACAGTTGTGCTCCTTGCTTGCATCATAGCTACTATTCTCATTATAATAACCAGCCTTTCTGAGCACGGCATCTGCAATATAGTCTTTTCTTGTACGGTTACTCTCAACAATTGCCTCTATCAGGTTCTCTGGAACATCGGCATAGTTTGCCAGAAGCTGCTTGGTATCCTTTGGTAGGCAATAACCACCATAGCCGAAACTTGGATTATTGTAATGCGTTCCAATACGTGGGTCAAGACCTATGCCATCAATGATTGCCTTGGTATCCAAACCCTTGACTTCTGCGTATGTATCCAATTCATTGAAATAGCTTACTCTTAGGGCAAGATAGGTGTTGGCGAAGAGCTTGACGGCTTCCGCTTCCTTCATGCCCATAAAGAGTGTATCGATATTTTCCTTAATGGCTCCTTCCTGGAGCAAAGCGGCAAATGTCTTGGCTGCTTCTTTCAACATCTCGACATTGGTTACAGACTTGATTGTCTCGTTTTCTTCTACGAACTCAGGGCGCTCAATAATCTTTGGATAGCCTACTATAATGCGGCTTGGATAGAGATTATCATAGAGTGCCTTGCTCTCTCGAAGGAACTCCGGAGAGAAAAGAAGATTGAATTGCTTCACTCCCTTCTTAGCATACTTCTGATATAGGCTTCGAGTGTAACCTACTGGGATGGTACTCTTGATTACCATCACTGCATCGGGATTTACTTCCAGCACCAGGTCGATAACTTCTTCTACATGAGTGGTGTCGAAGAAATTCTTCACTGGGTCGTAGTTTGTTGGTGCTGCAATAACTACGAAGTCTGCATCTTTATAAGCTGACTTGCCATCCAAGGTAGCTGTGAGATGCAGAGGTTTCTCTGCCAGATACTTTTCGATATACTCATCCTGTATAGGTGATATATGATGATTCAGTTTATCTACTTTCTCGGGAATTACATCTACGGCTGTTACCTCATGATGTTGGGATAAAAGCGTGGCAATACTGAGTCCTACGTAACCAGTTCCAGCTACGGCAATTTTTAATTGTTTAAAATCACGCATTGTTTTAAGTTCTTGAATATTAAGCATCCTGAGCCTCTATCGGTAACCGATTTCCGAAAGAAAACTGCAGGATGCGTTGTGGGTGATTATGTAGCGCCCACACTACTAAGCTACTTCTCGTTTTATATATTTTTTCGTTATTTCTAACAATATAATTGTTTCGTATCGGAAATTTAGGAAATAGAGTCCCTGCCAGATAAGAATTGTCTTTAGGGTATTCTTATCTAGATATTGATTGAGTAAAACTAGTTTTGAAATTGTTTTTTTCTACCTCACCGTAGAGGTCCCACAGATCTCACAGATGAACACAGATTTTCTGAGACCTGCCCGGTCTTTGAATAAAGTCACGCAGATCTCGCAGATGACGCAGATTTTTCCTTCTACTATATATTGTCCGCAAATGAGACCTATTCGGTCAGATGACGCTGATGATTTGTATCTACAAAAACTTTCATAACTTGTATTTTGCTTCAACCAATGCCTCAAGTCCGTCTTCATCAGCTGGCACAGGATTACCTCCCTTAGCGGTCATTGTCTTGACTAAAGCCAATGCCTTTTGAAACTCCTCTGTCTGAGAAAAAGGAACTGCTTGCAGTTTCTCATCAATGCGAGTACCATATTGATGCTCATAGCGCTGGCTGATATAGGATGCTATTTTCACGACATCTTCCATAATTTTGTTCCTTTCTTTATTGTTTACACGCTGCAAATATAAGGGAAATATCTGAAACAGTCAAGGGATTTCCGGTTTTTAACACATCAGGAGGAATATCTTGTCCCACAGATTACACAGATGTACACAGATTTTTCACGCAACTGAATTGCTATTGGTAGTCACCTGGCAGAAGACTTTATTCTGGTTGTTCTTGCAGATATTTCTCTATCCAAGGCTTTAACTCTGGGATATCACATTCTATTGTATCCCAAAGACTTTCCGGATCTACAGTATAATAGCCATGAACTAATACTTTAACTTTTTCTCTCATAAATCAAGAACTTGTCGTTATTTACTGAGTCTAACGCAAAAGGTAAGAGGCGACTGGCTTCTACCATATCTACCTTACGATGAAGTAAATCTTCTAAATTGAGCATCATGGCAGCTATCTTCATCAATGATACTCGGGAGTTCTGACGATCATACTCTACAAGAATATCGACATCACTATCCATACTCTCTTCGCCTCTTGAGCATGAACCAAAGAGCCAAGCCTTCTTGATGGGTTGGCTTCCAAAGAATTGCTGAATCTTTGGAATCAGATTTTCAACATTCTTACTAATCATAATCGAATCCCTTTTTATTGTTTACATGGTGCAAATATAAGGGAAATATCTGAAATTGCCAAGGAATTTCTGGTTTTTAACATTGTCCCACTGATTGCACAGATGAACACAGATTTTCTGAGACCTGTCCGGTCTTGAATAAAGTCACGCAGATAGCGCAGATGACGCAGATTTTCCTTCTACTATTCTTATCCGCAGATGAGACCTATTCGGTCAGATTTTCACAGACTTTTACGATCACTACTTCTCGTTTGTATGTTTGGGTGGGTGTGAAGGGGGTGTATAAGAACTTTTGTATATACATCGTGCGCAAAAGATAAAGAGAAAGGGTATCAGATAGTTATGCCTTCTTTTTAACACTCTTTTCACGCTAAAGTTCATATACCCCCTTCACACTTCACGCTTTGTTTGCTAATCTAAAAATCGCTCATTTCGGCGACAATGGTTCCAGCAACCCGTCAATCAGACGAAGCAGCTCGTCTC
>ENA-OPKR01000018-OPKR01000018.1-human-gut-metagenome-genome-assembly--contig:-NODE-18-length-20714-cov-1.800232_pt1 | contig 20714 bp, 14 predicted proteins | sample MGYA00241790_ERZ501707 | MGnify/ENA primary metagenome ERZ501707 (study PRJEB25962, sample SAMEA2042295) | human gut metagenome | biome: human gut; feature: human-associated habitat; material: faeces... | reverse complement strand
CTGCTGCGTCACCGCCGTTGTTCATAGCGTGATTTCTCCTTTCTCTGCTGTTTTTGTTCCTCTGTTTCGATATGCTCAAGGTTTTCTTCCATAACCTTTGACCTCTCCGCAATATCCTCGCAGAGTTTTACTTCCCGTCGGAGTTTTTTCAATTCTCCATTGATAGAAGCGATTTCATCTTTTGCCGCCTGAAGCTGACCATCATCAATATTTGTTCTTATCTTTTTTCGGAGATGTGTTCTTCCGGCAATCAGATTTTTCATCTGCTCCTCTAAGGAAGTCTTATATGAAAAAAGCTGTTCGTCCGTGGAAATATTTTCTCGTCCGAGCAGCCTTACTTCATCAGTAATCTTATCGAGCTTCATCAAATCATCTTTCAAAAGATAATGAAGCCTTGCGTTATTCTGTTTCTTATACTTTGGCAGATAACCGAGTCTGTAACAGTAATACAAATACAGCCCGTAAAGTCCGCCTTTCTTTTTCAGCTTCTGCCCTCTGGTCTGCATACGGTACTGTCTTGGCTTATAAGTTGCCTTCTGGAACGGCTCAATCTCTGCCCATCTGTCACGATTTTCTTTGATACGCTCTACAATCCGGTCATTGGTATAATCTGCTCCGAGATTTTTCAGTCGTATCGGCTTATCGTATCCCTTTGGAATGACCGTCCAGTATTTTCGGCTTGGACTTAGATTATAGGCATATCCCATTTCCTTGAGAGCAAACTGAAATTCTTTCAGGGTCTTGCTGTGGTCGATAGCATAATCAATGGCTTCTTTTGCAACCGAGTAGCGTGTCGGCATACCTGCCTTTTCTTTCATCGTCAGATAATCCGACTGCTTACTGCGGTTCGGATTCGGGTCATAGTAAAGTCCGTACTTCTCACAAATTCTGTCTGCAACTTTTCGGAATTTGAACCACGCTTTTTCCTCTCCCCACAAATGTTTGCCATCGACAAAAGAAATAGAGTTGATGACAAAATGGCAATGCAGGTGCTTTGTGTTCAGATGGGTTGTCACAACAACCTGAAATCTTTTACCCCACACTTCATTTGCAAATTCCATTCCGATTTTCTGTGCCATCTCAGGAGATATATCTGTTTCCTTGAAACTCAAATATCCGTGATAGGCTTGGATACCGTCTGTCTTTTGGTACTGTTCCTTAACCGTTATGAACTGGTCACGGGCAATCGCCACATTACAGTTGATACCCTCAACATAAAATTCTCGCTCTGTTTTTTCTTCATCCTTTGCATAAGCAATAACATCAGCAAGAGCCTGATACTGTTCCGGTGAAAACTCCCTTTTGATATTTGCAGAAGTCTTTTCGGGATTGGTTGCATAGTCAATGACCTGACCGAGCCTTTCTGTTACCGACCACAACTTTGTTACTGCCATTTCATTTCGCTCTGATTTGGACGAAGATATGTCCTCTCAATCTCTGACTGGAACTTATTCCACTTTGCAGCTTCATTCTTCAGCATAGGTGCGTCAATGAAACCGAGTGTATTTGCTTTGGCAGCAAGCTGATTGATGTTATTACCGATAGAGGAAAGTTCCCTCATCACATCATAGAAGCGGTCATCGGGTTTCTCTTTCGGCTCGTAACCTCTGATAAGCAAACGGATAAGTCCTGCTTCGGAAAGACAAGCCTTCTTTGCCTTTGCTGCCAAATCCTGTGCTTCCTTGCGGTTAAAGCGTACAATCTTCTGAATGTTTCTCTTTCTCATAATCGGTATCTTCCTTTCTCTTTACTCTGCAATCTTTGTTAATCTGGAATAAGCACATCATCGTAACGCCAAGACAACTGCCGAGCAGTGTTCCGGCGGCGATAAGTAATAACTCTCTCAAATCAAGTTCTCCTTTCTCACGGGGTATTAGGGGCAACCCCTAACGAGCCTTTTACCGTTTGGGAAACTGTGTTTATCCAAATGGTCTGCTCGCTAAGATTAAACATCTCCTCTGGGTTGCCCCGTTCTCAGGCTACTATCTCTCATAATCCTTTGATTTCGGCTTAAAAGGTTCAGCCACGATATTGCCGCCCACTTCCTTAGAAAAGCGTTCAGGATACTTGAACTGTTCCTTATACTTCTTCATCATATCGTCCGGCAAGCTCTGAAAGCTCTCACTCTCAGGCGGTGCATAACAGATAAAGAACTTGCCGCAGATAATATCAACCATCTCTTTCTTATCGTTGTCCTGCACATAAACAGCACGATTAAGCGGAAGTCCTCTCATCTTTCCTTCCTCATTACAAATGATTGCAACGTCATCATCAAAGGGCATATATTCCTCAATATCCCCGCCGACAACCTCCTGCATTGCTTCCAGACTGTCGTCGATTACAATTTCCTTCGGGTACTTTTCCGGTTCTACCAAGAGAACTTTAATCTTAGAATCATTCATCGTTCTTCATTCCTTTCGTGTATTTTTTTATTGTAAATTCCCATCCGCATACAAAGAAAATCGTTGAAGTCCTTACCTGCTTTTGGTGGCTCATCAACGATTTCATACTTATCCGGCAGAATAGTTTTTAAGGTCTGTGCTGCCTTTCTGCCCGCTATATCATTGTCAAAATGGATACGGATTTTCCTGACAGATGGGTTACTGCCAAGATACTTTTCCAGTGCAATCGGCACTTTACTGTCCTCAATTTTCTTTGCCGGAGAATACACCCCGGACAGCGAAACAAAGCTCATTTCTTTCCAATCCTGCCCGTTCAGCTTCGCAAGCGTGGCATAGGATAACAGGTCTATGGCACACTCAAAGAGGTGTACTTCCTCCAAGTTTTCCTTACCAAGCCGAAAAGAATAATCTTTTTTACTGCCACTGCAATCGCCCATAATCCTACGCTTATTCGTGGAACGGTAGGCTGCATATTTCGGTTCTTTCTTCTCGTCATAGCCTACAAACACAACATTGTGATACGGCAGGCTCTCAAAGATAAGGTCATTAGAGATACAGTAATTGATGATTTCAAAATCTATTCCTCTCCCGAAAAGATACTCTGTAATCACTCTGTTGGAAGCACATTTTTCAGGGAGAAGAAGTGGTTTATTTTCCTCTTTTGGCTGTGGCTTTTCATAGACCGGAGCCTGAATCGCTGTGTGTCCGATAATGGTTTCCACCGCTTCAAGGAAGCTGTAACCTTTGACCTTAATCAGATAATCCAAAGCACTCCTGCCACCGATACCTCTCGACCACCATATCCATTTCCCGTTTGAAATCTTCAAACTATCGTGGGTTCTGGTGCAATAGGTGTTACCTGAAAACTTAACCAGCTCATACGGTTCATAATTTCTCAGGTAGGTTAATAAGTCCATCTGCTTCGCCTGAATGATTAACTCAGGTGCGATAAATGGCATATCGACCACCGCCTTTCTGTTTATCTCTCATACGATTTCTCCTTTCTGCCGCCGACTGCTTCGCCCTCATCAGGCTCTCCGCCGACAATCTCATTTTCCTTTTTATCCATATTGAGCAGGATATTCAGCTCATCAAGTCGAGCAGTTTTTGCCCTCAATTCTTCCTCTTTGGCAAACGGCTTTTCGATTTCCTGCTTCGCTGTTTCAAACTGCTTTTCCGTATTTTCAAGGCTGTTTTTCGTATCAGCAAGTGCTTCTTCAAAGCGTTCAATGCCGTTATCTATTCTCACGATATTACCGTGAGCATCATCGCCAAGCGGTACATCTCTGCTTGTTTCGCCTTTTAATTTCACAACATAATTACGCTGAACCGTATCAAAATACAGTTCCATTTGAAAGCCACGGTACTCGCCAAGTGGTATCGCATCAGGACTGTTCATTGACTTGCAGGCATTGATGATTGCCTGACCTGCTTCGACTTTTTCGGAATAAGAAACACCCGATACCATCATTCCAAGCGGCTGCTCGTCTATCGGTTTCGGGTGTAATTTTGCTGTTTCAACATCTTTTGTAAGTCCCTCTACACGGGATTTCAAGTAAGCAATCTGTTGTGGGTAGAACTTGATGACCTTATCCTCCAGTCCGTATTTCTCTGATAAGAAATTGGATTTTAACATCTTTAGCTTCTGTACTTGAATGTCTAAGTCCATCTTTTCTTTGATATATGGATTACCTGTTGCAAGCATTTTTATCTCTGCATAGGACAGTGCGGTTTCATCAATATCCTCTGCCGACCTGACCGGAGATTTGCTCGTCATAATCTGACTTGCGAACTTCTGCTTACCTTCCACAAGCTGATAGAGGTATGCATCAAAGGTCTGCTCTGTTACATAACGGTAAATATCAACCTGCGGATTTTCATTGCCTTGACGGACAATTCTACCGGAACGCTGCTCCAAATCTGAAGGTCGCCACGGACAATCCACATCGTGAAGTGCGATAAGTTTATCCTGCACATTCGTTCCTGCTCCCATCTTCTGAGTAGAGCCAAGAAGCACCCTGACTTCTCCCTTGCGTGTCTTTTGGAACAGTTCCTTTTTCTTCATATCCGTGTCGGCTTCGTGTATGAACTTCACTTCACTTTCAGGAATACCTCTCTCAATCAGCTTCTTTCTGATGTCGTTATAGACGGAAAATGTTCCGTCATTCTTTGGCGTGGAAAGGTCACAGAACACAAGCTGTGCAGATTTCTTGTCGGCATTTTCTTCCCATATTCGATAGATGTTATCGACGCAGGCATTGATTTTACTGCCCTCAAAATCAGGCAGCATATCGTTTAGCATACGCTGGTCAAGAGCCAGTTTTCTTCCATCATTCGTGATTTTCAGCATATTATCTACACTTGAATCCACACCGCCGCCACGCACCTGCTCAGCTCTCTCTGCAAGGGAAGCAACCATTTCCTTCTGCATTTCCGACGGCTTTACTGCAATGTTATGGTACTTTGCTTCCGGTACTGGCAGGTTCAACATATCTGCTGTTTTAATGTCCGCTATCTCCTTGAACATCGCCATTAGTTCAGGCAAGTTATAGAATTTTGCGAACCTTGTCTTTGCTCTGTATCCTGTTCCTTCCGGTGTAAGTTCCACTGCCGTAATGGTTTCTCCGAAAGTGGAAGCCCAGGCATCAAAGTGCTGCAACCCGTTTTTCACAAGCGTGTTGTACTGCAAATATCGCTGTATCGTATAGAGTTCCACCATACTGTTTGAGATAGGTGTACCCGTTGCGAATACGGTTCCTCGCCCTCCGGTAATCTCGTCAAGGTAACGGCACTTCATAAAGAGGTCGGAAGATTTCTGTGCTTCCGTCTGTGCGATACCGCCCACATTACGCATTTTTGTATAAAGATAAAGGTTCTTGTAATAATGACTTTCATCAACAAAAAGCCTGTCTACACCAAGTTCCTCAAAGGTTACAACATCATCTTTTTTCGTCTGGTCATTGAGTTTATCAAGTTTCTGCTTGATAGATTTCTTTGACTTTTCAAGCTGCTTTATGGAGAAGTTTTCCCCTCGGTTTCGCTTGAGTTCCGCAATTCCTCCGGTTATCTCCTCAAGCTGCTGTTCTAAGATTGCCCTCTGTCTTTCAATGGACATCGGGATTTTTTCAAACTGTGAATGTCCGATGATAACTGCGTCATAATCTCCAGTTGCAATCCTGCCGCAGAACTTTTTACGGTTCTTGGTTTCAAAATCTTTCTTTGTTGCGACAAGAATATTCGCCGCCGGATAGAGCTGCAAATACTCAGCCGCCCATTGTTCGGTCAAGTGATTTGGTACAACAAACAGTGACTTGTTACAAAGCCCAAGCCTTTTCGACTCCTGTGCTGCCGCCACCATTTCAAAAGTTTTTCCTGCTCCGACTGCGTGTGCAAGAAGCGTATTTCCTCCGTAAAGGATATGAGCAACCGCATTTTTCTGATGTTCCCTGAGTTCAATTTCAGGGTTCATACCATTGAAGATGATATGACTTCCATCATACTCACGAGGTCTAACGCTATTGAATTTCTCATTGTAAGATTTGCAAAGCCTTTCCCTTCGTTCAGGGTCAGACCATATCCAGTCCTGAAATTCCTGCTTAATCATTTCCTGCTTCGACTGAGCAATCGCTGTTTCCTTTTTATTCAGGACAGCTTTTTTCTTTCCCTCATCATCTTCGATATAATCAAAGATACGCACATCTTTTAAGTTCAGTGTTTCCTCGATAATCTTATAGGCATTGATGCGGGAAGTTCCGTAAGTGTTATATGCCCTTACATTTCCTTTGTCGTAAGATTTGCCCTCAATATTCCACTCACTCGTAAATGGAGAGAAGTGAACTTTGATATTCCACTGTGCATAGCGTGGTGTTTCAAGCAAATGAAAGATAAACTCCTGCACATCGTCCGGTGGCAACCAAGTTGCACCAAGTCGCACGGAAATTTCACTTGCAGTCAGGTCTTTCGGCTGCACCTTTTGAAGTGCTTCCACATTGACCTTATAATCTTCCGGATAGAGTTCTGCCGAATTCTTTGCAATTCTCAGCTTCTCCCTGACATTACCCGAAAGGTATTCATCAGCCATCAGATACTTCGGTTCGTAAGCATTACCATACTCATAAAGCGGATTTAAGAAGATAACACCCTTTAAGTCCTCAAAGATTTCATTCTCCGATTTACCGGAAAGCTCCATCATATAGTCCATATCAATCGTAGCTTTTTCTCCAAGAGATACCGCCAATGCTTCGCTTGCCGTATCAACAGAAGTAACCGGAGTATGCGGCTTAATTGTCCTCTTAGAAAACATATCAGCCTTACGTTCCAGTTCTCCGTCCTCTCCGATTATCTCCAATGCGGAAAGCAAAGAGAATGAACTGTCCTGCGAAAAAGCAGAGGTATTTGCACGGCTGTTAATGAGTCCGTACTTACCTGAAAAGGTATCATAAAGTCTGTTTAATCGCTCCTGCTCCGCTTTGATTTCGCTGTCAGGGTAATCTTCTGTCTGCAATTCAATCAGCGTTCTGACGGAATTTCTAATAGCAATCATACCCTTAATTCGGTTCTCTGCGGTTGCCGACACTTCCACCGGAGTCATACGGGAATTTTCACGATAGTAGATTTTATCGTCTACCACCGTATAGGAAAAGTTTCTCACTGTCGGGTCTGCCGGAATAGAATTATCTTCCTCCTCCAGTTCTTCCTCAGTTTCATATTCCGTGATTTCTCCGTGAATGTTTGCTACTGCTTCATCAAGCTGTGCTGCAAGGTCTGCATTTTCATACGGCACACAAGTTGCTTCCATACCGAAACGCCCCGATACCATTTTCATTTCTCCGAGTATCATTTCGGGGTGCTGCACAAAATAAGAGTTCATCTTAATTCCGTTCTCATCGGTATCAAGATGAACCCAATCCGGCTCAATATCTATCAGTCTGTCACGCTTTTGCAGGATAAGAATATCCGAAACGACTTCCGTTCCTGCATTACCCTTAAAGGTATTATTCGGCAATCGAATTGCTCCAAGAAACTCTGCTCTCTGTGCAATATACTTTCGTACTGCTAAAGTTTCCTTATCCATTGTGCCTTTGCTCGTTACAAGAGCCATCACACCGCCGGGTCTTAACTTATCAAGGGACTTGGCAAAAAAGTAATCGTGTATCAGGAACTTATGCTTGTCGTATCTTTTATCTAACACCTTAAAATCTCCAAAAGGCACATTTCCTACCACTCCATCAAAGAAGCTGTCCGGCAGATTTGTTTCTTCAAATCCTTGTGCCGCAATGGTTGTTTTCTGATAAAGCTGCTGTGCAATCCCTGCGGAAATCGTATCAAGTTCCACACCGTAAATCTTACTGTTCTGCATTGCGTCCGGCAGCATACCGATGAAATTACCAATACCGCAGGACGGCTCTAACAAGTTGCCTTCCTTAAAACTCATCTGCTCCATTGCCTTATAAATGGCTGTGATAACTTCGGGCGGCGTGTAGAACGCAGTCAACGTGCTTTCTCTTGCCGAAGCATATTCCTCCGGTGTTAACACCGAAGAAAGTTCCAGATACTCCGTTGCCCACGCTGAATTATTTTCATCAAAGGCTTCTGAAAGCCCACCCCAACCAACATACTTTGATAAGATAATCTGTTCTTCAGGAGTGGCAAATCTGTTTTCTTCCTGACATTTTTTAAGAAGCTGTATCGCCATAATATTTCTGCGGAAGCGTTCCTTTTTACCAACCGTTTCAACCTCATTTTCTCTAAGATTAAAGGTGTGACGGTCTGCCATAGGCACATCAGGGTGCAAGTCAAAGCCTTTGACTTTTTTCTTCTGCTCCCAAGCGGGAACTAACGGCTCAGGCTCTTTTTCATTTCTTTCTTCGGCAGGTTCTTCCTTTACAATCAAATGCTCATTCATCGGATTCTCTCGCACTTTTCTGTCAAACTCTGTGCGTGAAAATTCCTTATTGAACAGTGGCATATCATAGTCATAGAGCATTACTCTCTCATCATCAACAGATAAGATTTCGTACTCAGAAGCACCGATATACACCTTATCGCCAAGATGATATTCATACTGCACATCTTGTAGCTGTTCTGCTTCTTCAGGTTCTTTTTCGGTTGGTTCGACCTCTTGCTCCGGTGGTGCATTAGAAAGTATCTCACGATTTCTTTTCGTTTCCTCGATTTTGGCTCTGTGTTCCTCTTGACTTTCAAGCCACTGAGGATAGCGTTCTTTTTCCTTTGGATTTAAGTATCTGTCCATTCGGATAAGTTCCCCGATACGCTTCTCCACCTGCGACCACGAAAGTGTGATATGTGGATTTTCTTTACCGATGCCTTTCGTAATCGTAATACCTTTTCCATCGTGGCTCTCATCAATGCCTGCCCCGATTATGACGGGATAAGAACCGCCCCAACCATATTCATTTTTCAAGAAGTCGGCATTTTCTTTTGCAGAAAGGCTTTTTTCAAACTGCTCATAAATACGCATTTTCCCCTCAGAAAATCCGCTTCCATTCGCAAGAACAGCGTCGATAATCTCCTGAGAAAAAGTAAAGGCAGAGGTTTTCTTTTCCTCTGCCCGACCGTCTAATATGAATGTCATCTGACCGTCCATTGACGGTAATGGTTTTATGCTGTCACTTAATTCTCCCAGTAATCGCATAGCTTCAAAGTGTCGGGCAATAACAGCCCAATCATAAAAGCTCTGTGCGGTTCTGCTGTCGTATTTGCCCTCCCACAAATGCAGGACGTTTTCAAAGGTCTTGTACCCTACTGTCCTGCCGTCCTCTAAAGTAAGCTCAGTATAATCATTATTGAAAATACTCTTTATATACTCTGTGCGGTCTTTGTTATCAGGATTACGTTCATAATAATCTTTGATTTCTTCCAGACTTGCTGACAAATGTGGTGTCGTTCTGAGAATTTCATTGATTACTTCATCACGTCCAAAGAACGGAAGGCTTTTATCCTCGTGCGTTCTGTCGTAATACTCTAAGCGAATATCACTTCCGCTTTCACGATTTCCTGTGCCGAATTGCGAAGGGAGTTCATCAGACGAACCCATTTCATCATATCCTCCGCTTTCATCTGTTCGGTCACTCCCTCTTTCTGTGCCATCTGGCTCAGGATTGTTTCCTCCATCTTGCTGGCTCTCTGTTCCACTTCCGCCAAGTGCTGTGTCAGTTCGCCCCTCGTCAGGAGATTGTAGTAAAGGACTCTGTGATGTTCCTTCAGAAACTCTCTCCTCATCTGAGCGTATCTGCCCAACGTCACTTCCGGCTGCTGTGGAAGTTTCAGGTTCGGAAGGCTGTAATCGCCCACCATCGTGTAGGTCAGTTCGTTCATTGTCCAAACTCCTTTCGTCGTTATTTTCAACCTTATTGTATTCATTTCTGTCCTGACCGACAATTATGCGATTTTGACGGTTGAGTGCAGTAATTGTTTTAGATATTTCCGTCAATCCCATTTCTGCAATATCACTGGTAGCAAATCCAAGTGCATTGAGTGTTTCCTGCGTATTGAAGTTAGTAACATCTCTGAAATCATCAAGTTCAAAATAACCGTCCGTATCAACGCCGAGCCTTGACATCATCATATATGCCACACTATTTGTCACGACATTTTTATAAATGAAAGCCACAATATCCTCTTCCACTTCCTCAAAGGAACTGCCCTCGGTTGCATAGTAAAGGTCTTGCAGATAATCAGGGATATTATCCTCTGCCGCATTTCTTGCTGCTCCCATAATTGCTTCGGCAAGACTGCTCTTATTCTCAATCTCTCCGAAAGTGCTTTCCAATGTTTCAATCACATCAGCTTCGTATTCCTGACGCATATCCCAAATCGGGACTGTTCTTGAATATCTGCTTTCATGAGTATCTGAAATATCAAAGTAATGTGTCAGTCTTTGCCGTGAACGGTTTTCATCAGCAAAAACAGCAATACCTCTTGCACCTCGGTTGACCCATCTGCCAAAAATTTTGTTCCACTGCTCTATCTCAAGAACCGCTGTTGCATCAGGTCGCTGTGCATATACAAGTAGCTGTTCGTCATAACGTAACTTATAATTTCGGCAAGCCGAAGCCAAGAATGCCTGCCAGTTCTGAGGATTTGACACAACCGTTTTGCAGGTGCGGTTGTAAAGCTCAGAAATAAGGTCATATTTTCGTGCCATTACTCTTGCACCTCCTTATCGCTGTTTTTCTCTGTTTCTGGTCTTGTTTTTTGACGGTTCGGATTGATTGACAGGTTCAACTTTACTTCCACTAAGCTCCATTTTTTCAGCAAACTCGCATATATGATAGCAGCAATTTCCGACATACAAATGGTAGTCATCAATATACTTGCACACTCTGTCTGCTGTGTGTCCATCACGAAAAGTAATCCTGATTTTCCCTCCATCGGGAATATAGAATTTCAAATTGTAATGACTGTCTATAAATCGAATTTGCTTTTCCTGCGGCTCTGCTCTATTCTCCTGTTGCTTCATTTTCCTTACCTCTCATTTTTGTTGCTTCATCAGAACCGCCGCCCAAATACGAAAAGAGTTTACCGGACTTTGTATTCTTCTGAAGCTCCATAATCACACCCATATCAGGAATCGTGATATTCGGGATTTTCAGGATTGCTTCCATATCAAGCTGCTGCAACTTTTTCTCCGTATCACAACCGGAGTCAAAGAGTTTATTCAGCACCTTGACCTTATTCTGAAAAGTTGCTTTGTCTTTCACGAAAATACCTCCTTAGCTAATGTTGATTACAATAGAAATACTGCCGCTCTGTTCTTCTTTCTGCGGATTACGTGAATACTCAGGAAAAAGGGACTGTACTCTCTGCCTTGCCCTGCGTATGGTTTCAAAACAAGGAAGTCCGTATGCTCGGTAATTAAATACAATATCCTCAAGCGGAAGATTTCCGGCAGGTATATATCCGTACCGATTGTAATAATGCAGAATGAGAAGCATATCATCATACCTCGACATCGGGCATTCCTTTAAGATTTCAAGCACTCGGCTCTCCACCGTTTTCTGTTGTTTCATAATGTTCCTCCAAAAATTAAAGGGACAGAGTTTTTTACGCTCTGCCCCGACTGGTTAATATTCGCTTGTTACTTACTTCTTACGGTTTTTAACCTGAAGAAAGATAAAGCCGACGACAATAACGACGACTAATGCGATAGCGATAATTGTCTTTGCTTCCATTACTCGTTACTCTCCTTTTTCTTCTTTTTGTGTGCAACAACAGAGGTTACAGCGATACCGACAGCAGAAAGTCCGGCAAGGACATACCAAAGTTTCATATTGGTATCATCTCCTGTTTTCGGAGTATCCCTCAACTCATTGTGCATTTTTACAACGGCTGTTTCATCAAGTTTGATAGTAACATTCTGGTCGGCAGGTGTGATATATGCAGCAGAGGCATTGTTTGCCACTTCGGATACGGTATATTCGCCAATACGAAGTCCCTCAATCACGATTTCGCCGTTCTTATCTGTTTCAAATGTCATATCATAACCGTTTGCTCCGGTTACTCTGAACGCAAAACCTTTAACCTTACCATCTGAAGATGTCTTGACGATTTTCAGTGTTCCACGCATAGCTTCATTGATAAATCCAACACCTGCCTTATTCTCAACGGAATAAGTTGTTTCGTCTTTCTCAATGAAAACAGAGTATTCTCCCTTATCAAGCAGGAAGCCCTCCGGTGCTTTTGTTTCACGGACAATATATTTTCCGTAAAGCAGCTCTTTCATCTCATAAATTCCGGTTTCGGTTTCTTCAAGATTTCCGATAAGTTCATCGCCATCATCAATCTTTCCGTTCTCATTGGTGTCCTTATATACCTCAAAGGTTGCACCCGTAAGTTTGTTATCTGGATATTCAGCGTCCATCTTCGTGAGTCTGATATTGCCGTGAACATACTCATTGACAATCTCAATTTCAACTACCTGCTCGGCTTTGCTGATATTGACCTCATACGCTTTTTCATCAAGAACAAATCCCTTTGGCTGCTCGATTTCTCTTACAATCCATTTGCCATAAGGAACTTTTGCAAAAGAAAAACTACCGTCTTTTGCAGAGGTAGTCGTCATAAGTGCAGTATCCTTTGTAAATTCTGTTTCTTCGGCTTTGAAGATACCGATAACAGCACCCTCAAGTGCTTCTCCATTCTCGTCAATCTTCTTACCTGATACAGAACCATAGATAAGTTCATTCTTGATTTCTTTTCCATCATTCACTTTGATTTCAACTGTTGCGGTATCCTGACCTGCGTATTCAAATACAACCGGATACTTCGTATCAGAGAGAATATAATGCTCATCGGTTGCAATCTCCTTGACATAGTATTTGCCAAACGGAAGGTCTGACTTCATAACAGCAGTTCCATTTTCATTTACGCTGATAATCTCAATCAGTCCATCAGCCGGAATAACGGTACCGCTTGCAGATACAATATCTTCTGCGGCATAAAGACCAAAGCTGATATTTTTGATTTCTCCGTTGTCGCCAATACCAAATGTCTTATCCTTTTCAATGGCTTTTGCAAGGCTTACCTGCACTTTCTGTCTTTCGTTATAGAATGATGTGGAAGTTTCGGTAACAGAGATATTCTGACCTGCATAAGTAAGCTCAACCGTATGTGTTTCGCCACTGATTACCATTCCATAAGGTGCGGTAATTTCCTTGACCTCGTATTTTCCGAGATAAAGTTCTTTGCTCTTAACAAATCCATCGGAGCTTGTTGTGATAGTATCTACCACTTCGCCCTTTGAATAGCGGAGTGTACCGTCCGGTGTACTAATATCTTCCGCAGCACGGACTTCATAAACTGCACCCTCAAGTCCTGCCACTTCATAAACAGGCTGATAGATAACATCACTGTCCTCAGAACCACTTACATTGACACCACTAAATACTTCTCCGGTCTTTTCAACCGTGATAGTACCTTTCTGTGCCATATTCGGCTTATTGACTTTCACAACAGTTACGCCGCCTTCCTCTGTGGAATTTTCTTCGGTAATATCAAAATATACCGGAGTATCATCAAGTACATATCCGTATGGAGCTTGTACCTCTACGATGGAATATCCCTTGCCGTAATCTAATTTCTCAGGTGTTACAAGAGAACCATTTGCGTCGGTATAGAACACATCAATCGTGGTCGGTGTCGGATAAGTAAAGGTCATTTTGACCTGATTGCCCTGTGGGTCGTAAATCTTAAATCCTGCTCCTGCATACGGAATACTCTTTCCGCTTTCTGCGTCCACCTTGACTACATTGACAAAGCTCTCAAAGTTACGGTTATTGATAAGATAACGGTAGGTCTGTGCGTTCTGTGAAATGAACACATCAAAATCGTCCATCATCTCTCTGCCTTCCCAACCGGAAGTCTGGTGTACGGTATAAATACCATACGGCATATCTTTTGTCTGACCGAAGCCATTTTCATCGCATACGATAGTATCTCTCTCGTCTTTATTGGCTGCGTCATAGCTTCCGGCAGATTTCAGGTAAATCTCAAAGGAAGCACCCTTTTCAGGTGTTTCAATCTTTGTTTCTCCATCATCAGTGTGTTTAATGATAGCCACATTGCCTTTGATTACCTGCTCGGTTACATCATTGGAAGTAAGGTTGTGTTCCACCTCATAAAGTTTCGGGTCTGCACCTACTTCATGGATAGTCTTATCAAGCAAATATCCCTCTGACGGTGTAATTTCTCGGATTGTCCAGTCGGTATCACAAACATATTCTTTAGTAGTGAACTGACCGTTTTCATCAGTAACATACTTATCTACAAGCGTTTCGCCCTTATAGATACCGTAAACTGCTCCCGAAAGTTTGGCATTGCCCTGTGCTTCGCCTTTCTCAGCGTCGCTCTTTGTTACTGTTACAGTAAATTTCTTCAAAATGTTATTGAAGTTTCTTGTGGTTACTTCTTTCCACTTCACTGGTGCAGTCTGATTTTTCGGTACAACATAACGGATAGCTGTGTCTACTTCTTCAAGGGTATATGGTTCAGAACCACTGATAAGCACATCTTTGAAAGTTGCCACACCGTTTTTGTCTGTAACTGCATACTGGTCAACAGCATCATCGGAAAGAGAAGTACCGTAAAGTTGGAACTTCACACCTTCAACAAGGTTATCTTCTGAGGACTTCACTACCTGAAGGTCGCCACGCTTCAATTTGTTATTGAAATTGACCTTTGCAACCTGTCCTGCTACAACAGTAACTCTATGTGTTTCCTGCGGCTCGTACTTATCGTATGCCTGCTCGGTTACGGTATAGATACCCGGCATAAGGTTATCAATCTGGAACTTACCGCCATTAGCTGTTGTAACTGTCTGATTGATACCGTTTCCGGTAATCGTGAAGTTGATACCGTCAACCTTGCCGTCCTCACTGGTCTTTACAATCTGACAAGAACCATAGCTGACTTTCATCTTCACAAAACCGTTGATACTGTCGCTTACTTCCTGAGCATAGCTGACAACATCCTGCACACTGGAGTTCTGACCGTGTTTGCCCTCTGACCATACAACCACACCTCTGCGGACTGCATTTTTCTTCGTTGCGGTAATCGTAAATTCCTTACTCGGTGCAGTATCCATAGAAACAGTAAGTTTGTTACCATTCACTGAAAAGCTCACTCCACTGATACTTGCCTTGAAATTATATTTGGACAGCACATTATTGGAATCTGTCAGAGTAGTTGTGTACTTGCTTCCGTTCCACTCAAGTTCTATTGTCTTTGCCGAACCGGATGATTTATTACAAAAACTCGGTATGGTCGCATGGTTCTGTACACTCTGCACCATACTGTTGTAATAACTGAAAATCTTATTGCGAAGCGGATGCTTTGCATTGATGACATCTTTCACATTGCTGCAACCACTGGCTGCTACATGATTGAAGTTCGCATCACGCTCTCCGATAACAGTTTCCCAGATAAGAAGCTGTGTGGCATAAGCCTGTGCAATGCTGTTTGCTGCTGCTTCATTCTGTGACCTCCAAGATGTCGAGATTGTCCCACGATAGCCATACTGTAAAATACGACCAACGAAAAGACGGATTTCATCTCCGGAAATAACCCCGTTGGATGCAAGGTTATTAAAATAATTTTCGTCATACTTATTCATTGTCTGACCGACCTTGAGCGAAATTCCAGGCTCAATACAATAAGCAACATTGCCTGAGTATGAGCCAATAGCCTTAAGATTGGTAAAATTGGAACGTCCGGTATGCCAACCATTTTTCAAGGTCAAATTGCTGTGTCCCCATACCCCATCGTAATTAGCATCGCCATCACGAGGGAAATCGACCATATAAACATCGGCTTTTTCTCCCGAAGCAGCATATGCTGTTGTCGAGCCAATGCCTGCAAAAGTGGTCACACACATAAGGGTCGCCAAGAAAAGCGACGTGACTCTTTTGAATTTTGACTTTATCATTGCGTTTCCTCCTGTAAAAATTGAAAAACACACCGTATCTCTACGATGTGCCTTTGTGGATTTTCTTTTACGACAAGATTTACCTGCCGAAAAACAAATGCGGATTTTTCGTTAATTTTTCATTTTACCATACACCTCCAGTCCGTTCATACTGTGCGATTGCCCCTTAGAGATAGACATATACTTTGAGATAGTTATATTCAAGTGAGATAATATATATCATTTTCGGTAGGTAAAAGTATAACTAAGGGGTTAGAGTGTGAGAAAGGGGAACTGTAAAACAGGCTATCTGCTGTCACGCTCTGCACGGTTACGCAAAAACTTGTTGTAATGCTCCAATGCTTTGCAGACAAAATCCTCCGTCTGACTGACGGGAATGTTTTTCGGGATAAGCTGTCTTACTCTGTCGCCCCTCAACACGATTTTTTCCTTTTGGTTCGGCTTTTCCTCAGACATAACAGCGTGGATTGCTTCTGTTGTAAGGTTGCCCTCGTTGAATAACTTTCGCATACGGATTGTCTGGTCGTGTGACGGGGTTGCGTCATTCAGGTCGATTTCGTCAACCACATCACGCTGGCAATCTTCATCAAGGTAAGAAAGTTCTACGGCAGGACGCATTTTAATACGCCCCTCATCAACAAATTCAAGCAGTTCGGGAACAAGGTTTGTTAAACGAATATAACGACGAACTTGCGTTTGACTGTCGCCCGATTGTTCTCCGATTATTTGAGCAGTTTCTTTGCCATCCGACTTCCGACCCAGTGGGTTGGAAGTTAAATCTGTTCTTTTCCCTTGTCTGCTTAATGCTTCTAAACGCATTTTATAGGCAAAGGCTTTTTCACTCGGCAATATCTCTGACCTCTGGAAATTACTCTCAACCATTAAAATGGTCGCTTCATCTCTGTTCAGGTCTACAATCTCACTTCTCAGTGTTTCAAATCCTGCCAGTTCACAAGCTCGCTTTCGTCTGTGTCCTGAAACAAGTTCGTATCTGCCGTCCTCTTTCTGCCTTACCGTTGCCGGAGTAATAACTCCTCTTTCCTTGACACTCTCCACAAGCTGCATCATATCTTCATCGTCCCTGACCTTAAACGGATGGTCGGGAAAATCATCAATCAGCTCCAATGGAATATCTCGGATTTTTGAAAGCTGTTCTTCATCTCTCTGTGCCTGCGTGGTAAATAAATCATCGAGCTTCGTGAGAGTGAAGTCGCTCTTTCTTCCTGCCATCGGCTAACACCTCCTTTGTAAATTCAGCGTATGCCTTAGACACTGTGCTGTTTGGCTCATAAGCATAAATGCTTTTACCTTTGGAAGAAGTTTCAGCGGCTTTTACGGCAATCGGGATTTGTGTTCGATACATTCTTATCTGATTACCGAAGTTTGCCCTGAGTGCTTCCACCGTACTCTTTGCAAGGTTTGTTCGGCTATCCACCAAAGTAAGCAGCATACCGTCTATCTTAATATCCGGATTGATATACTTCTTTACTTTTGAAATGGTCTGCACAAGCTGTGTCATACCCTTTGCAGGCAAATACTGAGCCTGAACCGGAATGATAACACTGTCTGCCGCCGATAAAGCATTGAGAGTAACCATACCAAGTGAAGGCATACAGTCTATAATTACATAATCATATCTGTTCTTCACTTGACTCAGATAATTCTTGAGTGTAGTTTCTCTGCTCATTGCGTTTACAAGGTTAAATTCCATTGCTGAAAGCTCAAGGTTTGCCGGAACAAGGTCAACACCTTCTTCGTGGTGCAGGATACCAACCATAGGGTCTGTCATCGTTTCATTGATTACATCTGTGAGTTTCGTTGCAAGCGTGATACCCAAACCGTCTGTATCCTGCCAACCAAGACAAGTCGTTAAATCTCCCTGCGGGTCTGCGTCTATGAGCAATACTTTCTTGCCCTGCATTGCAAGCCCGACTCCAAGATTAACTGTTGTGGTGGTTTTTCCGACTCCGCCTTTCTGGTTACATACGGAAATCGTTTTGCAGTTTGACACTTCTTTTTGCCCTCCTTTCTGAAAATTCATAGCCACCGCATTATGGCTATGTACCTGACCGACTCATTTCCTAATCGGTCATAGCAATATTTGTTCTCAACACCCCTTGCCAAGCAAAATGCTTATGGGAAGTCACTAAGGAACAGACTGCTTATCTGTATCATAGGATTCTAACCTCTGCCGGGTACTCCGCCAGCTCCGTAGAGAAGTATCATTATCATTCTGACTGTCATCGCCATATCAGGGGCAACCTGATACTCATAGCCGGAGTTCTCGCTATTCTGAAATACAGAAATCACGGCGTACCTGCTAAAGTGGCTATCATCAGAAATAAAGTCTTAGTGAATGACTTATTCAATTTTCAAGCGAAAAGGCTTCCGTTTTTGCTATCCGGAATGAACCCCTTCACTCATTTGGACAAAGGGGTATGAAATGCACACCCAAAATCTCCGCTTTTCCAAAAATATTTCAAAAAAATTTTTGGAAATTAAAAAAGCCGCCTGCTCCGGTTAGGAAACAGACGGCAAAACACGTTCTAAATGTATTCAATTTTCAATTTCTTTTTCTTTGCTTCAAGCACTTTGCAGAGGACATCATCTACTGCATCGGTGTATCGTCCCTGAGCTGCTAAATTGTTCTTCAGTTCAATGAGCGATTGTATCACTCGGCTTCGTTCTTCTTCATTTAAGTATAGATGATAGGTTTTCTCTCTCATTGGCTGTCCCTCCATCTTTCAAATGTATTTTTGATTATCTCCACATCTTCCTCTGTATCAGAAGAAATAAATATATGTACGCTCTGAAAAGCTTTCTTTAAATTATTGGCATAATCCAGTTCTGTGCCTTTCATCGGCAGCTTAATCAGCCTTATCCCTCGTTGCTTACACATATATGCTTTCATTATTTCTATATTCTCGTCAGCACTTCCCGACTCAATAGCCAACTTTTCTGAAGGTATGTATGTTTCAAGCGGAACTCCAAGCAATCGGTCAGAACCAAGTTCTGCTTTCAAGCCTTTCTTATTAGAATAATAGCTGACAGCCAAAGTAGGAAACAATGACAAATACTCCTGCTCACAAATTCGACAGCCTTTATTCAATATCGTTCTTTCATTTATCTTCATACTCCATGAATGACCGTGCCTGCATTTCCACCACGCTCTCTTTGCTGAAGTTCGTGATACCTCTGTAGGTTTCAGTTTATTCTGTTCATAATCCCATTCGCTAAGAAGCTGACCGTCTGTTGTCGCCAAATCATTATATCCGGCAAGGACTTCTCTCTCTGCACAAACGGGGCATACCGTACCTTTCACACGGGCATTGATAACTGATTTCCACTCGTTACCGCATTTACCGCATCTCCACCAGACATTTTTCCTCGACTTTGCATTTACTTCATCAGGCTTCAATGGCAAGTTCTTCTCCGACCACTCCGAAGCAATTTCAGGGTGTGTTGTCTGCAAATCATTAAACCCTTTCAGGAATATGTACCCACTGCAATACGGGCATTTGCTCCCACCGGAACGAGTAGAAATAAGGGTGTTCCACTCTCTGCCGCAATCCTTACACTTCCACCAAGCCTTACGATTGGCAAAGACCGTAACCTGAGTTGGAAGTAACGGATAATTTCTATCCGACCACTCGGCAGCTATATCCGGCAGAAGTGTTGCAAGGTCATTAAATCCTGCCAACACTTTATTATGAGAGCAATACGGGCAACCTGTTTTATTTATTGTCCTGCTCTTAACGGCAGCTTCCCACTCGTGACCTTTTTTACATCTCCATATCACTTTCTTATGAGAACCAATAGAAACCTCTGTCGGTTTTATCTTATTCTTTTTCGACCACTGCTTTACCAATAGTGGCTCTAATGTCGCCAAATCGTTAATACCTGCAATCACTCTCGCACCGGAACATATCGGACATTTCTCTCCATTAGAACGAGCCTTAACGCTTGCCTGCCATTCATGACCGCAAGCACCTCTCCACCATACTTTTTTATTTGAACCGAAAGTAATGTCATCAGGCGTAAGCGTTAAATTCTTTTCCGACCACTCCGAAACAAGCTCCGGGTGTACTTCTGCTAAACTGTTATTCATAGCCAAACCTCAACCTCCTTGTGCTTAGAGTATATGAAGTTTTGGCTTTATCTTGTAGTTTGCGAATATCCGTATAAATAGAAAAAAAACTTTGAGAAAAGGATTTCTCCTCTCTCAAAGGGCAAGTTGGCAAACTGAAAGTTTCACATTATCTATTACAATGTAAATAATGCTTTTTCGTAGTCCTTAACATAATACTTAATATTGGTTCTACCTTTTTGTATTACAGTATGTCCCTCCTTCTCAAGCATCTCCTTTTGTGCCTCAACTCCTCCAGGATACTTTGCATTTAATTCCCCATTTGCTTTTAATGTTCTCCAATAAGGTGTTTTATCTTCTGCACGCTGATAACTCGCCCATGCAACTATTGAAACAAAAATTCCAGCTGTGATTGGCTCTGTAAAATCAGCACCGCTTTGTTTAGCAAAGTAATCTCTTATTGTACCTACAGTAAGCAATTTACCACAAGGCACAAGTCGCATTACTTTGTCATAGTCAATAGGTGGGGCAAAGTACATTTTATCTCCACCATATTTTTCAATGCTCTTTTCATCTGTTATTATTTGAACTTTAGGCATATCCTTGCTATCTATAAGCATAGCATTAAAATCTTTTTTATCTTCATTTGCCATAAGTATCACCTCCAAGCCAATCATATCTCAATAAATATACTCATGCAATGAGACGGTTTTTAAATTTCTCTCAAAAATTCCGATTTGTATTTCTGTTTGTTTTAAAAATGGGCAACTCCGATTGGAAT
>ENA-OPKR01000017-OPKR01000017.1-human-gut-metagenome-genome-assembly--contig:-NODE-17-length-20942-cov-2.541198_pt1 | contig 20942 bp, 30 predicted proteins | sample MGYA00241790_ERZ501707 | MGnify/ENA primary metagenome ERZ501707 (study PRJEB25962, sample SAMEA2042295) | human gut metagenome | biome: human gut; feature: human-associated habitat; material: faeces... | reverse complement strand
TCGCACCAACGCCCCCTTAGTTACCAAGCCAAGTGCTCTACTACTGAGCTACATTCCTCGTATTATGCAAAAAATTCTCGTGGTGCAAGGGAGATTCGAACTCACCGAACCCGCAATGGGAATAGATTTACAGTCTATCTTCTTTAACCGCTTGAATATTGCACCTTTTGTGGAACACATTCCTAACATTACTTTGTTGCCCCAAGCGGATTCGAACCACTAATGACAGAACCAAAACCTGTAGTGTTGCCATTACACCATAGGGCAAATTTGTACTGCATAAAGGATTCGAACCTTTGAATACCAGCGCGAAAAGCTGGCGACTTAACCACTTGTCTAATGCAGCATCTAGGGTCTCTCACCCTAATAAGAGTTTCCTTGTTATAGTCTAGCTGGGCTGGGCAACTTGGGAACCCTGCCGTAAACTCCTAAGTCTTGACTTATTACTCAGAAGGCCATCTGTTCCAAACACAATACAAAGATAAGCATTTTATTCTAATCTTGCAAATGTTTTAGTGTTTATTTAAACTCTTTTGATGATTTTTACATCATTTATCCTTGCGAAGAATACCACAGAGGGTTTCTACAAGTTTCTTTGCGTCATCACCTTTGATTTCGATGACATTGGAAATTCCATCAGGAACATCGTCACCTTTCTGTTCCTTATCCAAACGCTTACGGAGAGCCAAGTCTGGATTCTCTACCAAGATAGAGTCCAAAGCATAATTACAAATGCGGCTTGCAAGTTCCTCGTTACCATTCGCATCACGCACAAACTCACTCTTGCCTTCAAGAATACCCATAATCTCATTGTACTCTTCAGCATTCTCACAATTTCGTGAGAGCATACCAATCACCTTGTAACGATCAATCTCAAAACTGACCTTTAATTTGTCTTTATTCATTTCTGTTTACTTGATTTATAAATTAATTAATTGCGTCTTATATTCCACATGCTTTCAGCAGGGCCAACCATAACATCAATATTTGCTCCTTGATTATTTGCTACTGTTTCAATCCACTTAAGGTTGATAAACTGACCAGCGGAAAGGTTCATTTCTTCCATATATGCCTTATCTGCCTTTGCCTTTTGTCGCTCAGCCTTTTCTCTTGCTATCTGCACTTCATATTCACGTTCTTGTGTCTGCTTAGCTTGCACAACCTTTGCCGTGCGGTTCATTTCATCAAGTTGTTCCTTGTTTGGTGTAGCTTTACCGATGATAACCTCCTTTATGATGATAGGCATCTGCTTTTTCTTTGATAGAGCATTCACATAGTCCTGCATCTGCTTGCGTATCTTGGTGTCAATCTGATTAAGCACTTGCCGATTCGACATCAAGTCAAATGGGGAATGCTGAGAAATATGGTCTCGAACCAGATTGCAGAAATAATTGTTGAGATTAGTATCAAACCATTTCTCACCATAATTCTGCAAAAGAATTGGGGACTTGCCTTGCTCAATCTGAGTAATGATTACAGTATGGAAGTCAAGTGGCGTGTTATCGTCACTAAACAAATCATCTAAGGTAATCTCGTGACGAACAGGAACAATCTTGAAGTAATAACCACTCGTTGACCACCAACACCAAGTGAGACCAGTCTGCACTGCTTGCTGTTCAACACCTCCATGCCCAATAAACCAAGGCTTCTTTACGATTACGGCTTCTTCGTCTGCATCGGGAGAAACCGAATGACAACTTGTAAGCACACTCATGCCGAGTATCGCAAAACAAAACATTAAGATAATTTTCTTCATCCTTAATTTGATTATTATGTTATATTATACCAAAATTTCCTCTCATAATAAAGCTCTCCGCTTTTTTCGTACCTGATAGCATCAGACTCTTTACAAAGTTGCCGAATGCGTATATACAAACGTTTGTCCAGCTCTTCTTCAAACAAAAGAGACAATTCTTCCCAATTATCAACAAAAGGGACAAACCAAGGATATTGCTTCTTTACAATTTGCAAATCATCTAAGGTTACATGCCCATATTCCACCATGTCATAACATCTACGAAAATCACCATTGTCTCTTGGTGTACTCAAATTAATTTTGCGCTTTACACCCATCAATGCACACCACATCGTTTTTGAAGAGACACCTGTATTGCAAGTAGCAATCCACTCTATCATTCTTTGCTTGTCCATCTTCTTCCCTTTTTTAAAAATCTAACAAACCATCATCGCTTTATTACACCAAACAGTCTTATCAACTTTTCGTATGTTTCTTTAGTAAAATAATTATTAGATGGAACCCACTTCTTGGAATCTTTAATACCAATAACTTTTTCACGAATAGCAGCATTCGTGTCATACACCTCCTGTAGCTTTTTCTGAAACTCTATTACGTCTTCGTTAGTAAGTTTACCTTTCTTCTCAACAATCTTGTTTGTCATATCGTTGTAAACGCATTCGAGTTCAACACATAAACGAGCTTCTAACTTCATCATTATTGCGTGTACAAAAGTATCATAAAGTCTTTCCATTTTGTATTTTCTCCAAAAGTCTTTTGATTTCCTCGTTATCTTTATTCTCGATATGAGCCTTTAAAATGCTCTTGAAAGCGGCATCCATTGCCTCGTATCTACTGAAATATTCCTTACCATCCGCAAAACACAAGCCTTCCTCTACACACCATGATGTAGTTTGCCAAGCGAACTTACCTTTCGAAATGTTTGCAACACAAATATAATAGCCAAAATGCTCTAAAAGCCAATCAAGCACCATATCATAGCTTGGAGCGGATATTGCCGGATGCTTACTATTCAACTTTAAGGCAGCAGAAAACTCAATATTAGATTTCTCCCACTCGGAATTGGAGTAAGCAATATAACTGCCGTAATGCTCATTATATTTTCCACCCTTACGAATACCACCCTTTGCTGTCCAAGGGCTGGCGTAAGCCCAAAATTCGGCTATCTTTTCATCGTAGCCAACCTCCTTCAGAAGCTTGGCTATCTCAAAAGGAACTACCTTTGGTTTTACAGTCTGCTTATTTTCCATTTTCTAGCATTTTAATTTCTTGCCAATGAGTTACTGGCATCCACATATAATTACAAAACTCATACTCTGCGGTTTTTACTGACGGGTCGTTACTTCGGTGACAAAACCATATTTCTTTATTCTTCTCATTTGTGACAAGAACTTCTTCTTCAAACTCTGGCAAACGCTCCTTTACAGAAATCCAATCAGACTTATCAGCTTCATCATATGCTTGTTTAAGCAAAGGAAGAACCTTATCCAAGTCTTCGAAATCCGGTACGACTTCATTCACTCGCAAGATTGCTTGACCTAGCAAACTCTTAATCTTTTTTCTGTCCATTGCTCTCGGCTTGTTTCTCTAAGTCTTTTAAATCTACCTTCTCAAATCGAGGAACTGACTTACCATCTACCTCAACATTACCAAAGAACATTTCCTTTGGTCGCACCCAAACTTCATGCTGTCCGCACACTGCTTGATACGCAACCTTAGCTTCAGAAGTCTCGCTATCAGTAACCTCACCAAGGTACTCATAGAAATTACCCTTGTAGTGTCGGTAAATCGGCTTATTGAATCCACCATGCAGCCAGTCGGCTTTGCCGTTGATTTTCACGTACTCCCTTACCGCATCGCACTTACAGGACTTACTCAGTTCTTCTACCCAATCAAAGAAAGCTTGTTTGTCCTTGATCTCTTCACTTGATACCATGAAGAGATAAGTGCAAAGAAGCATCTTACCAGCATCGGTATCATATTTCTTATTCACCTCTTCAGCTAATTGCATCATAGGTGTATCTAAACGATAATTCCAACTCATAATCTATCCTTTTTTGCTTTTTAAATTTGCCAAATCCTCTTTCAAACGTAGATGGAAATTATCTTCTCCATCATCACCGGAAAGAAGGAAATCAATTCTTTGGGCATAAACCTGAGCTTTCTTCAGAAGTTCAATACCCTTTTTGAATTCCTTGATAGTCTCTTTAGATAAGCCATATCTGTTAGGCATCGTATGATGATGCTTTCTAACATACTTGTCTTCATCCTCCTCCAACCATCGGTCTTCGAGAAAATATCTTTCATCTTCCTCATCCAATGGATGACCATCAACATAATCTTCTATCTTTGTATATATGTCAGCAATCCTATACTGAGCATAATCAAAACGTCCACCGCTCATAGTCTTTCTGTTTCAAAAATTTAGACTTACTTCAACACGCTCAACCTTGCTTCTAACTGCTGGATAATATTATCTATCGTCTTACCCTTATACTCAACAGCAATATCCTCCAACACTTCAATCTGAGCCGCAATTTTAATTCTGTCTCTTACTTTCATCACATAATCAATCTTGTTTATTACTATCCTTCTACCTTCTTGCATTGTGCCAAGTCTATAGCATACGCCCAACGTTTGGGAACAAAAGACTTTGTTGATTCAAACCTGGCCGCTCGCTCAACACAAACATCTTGCGTCCGGTAAATCAATCCGTCTGATCCTTTTACCTGCAACTCTACTAGAATTGTATGGTCTAGCATCGGGAATTTATCAATATCATGCCAGACTTCACCGCCTTCAATGAAGGAAGGTTTAATATGATTAATCTTTTTTGCCATCACTTACCACATATAAAAGGGTTTGATTTATATTCTCTAGTTATGGTCTCACGGCTACCAAAGCACCATAAGTCCTTGGATTGCTCCTTGTGTAACCTTGATGACTTTATATAATAGCCATTGTTGACATCGTAATGCTTACGTACCATAATGTTGTCGTTTACCACTCCAATCTCATCATCCGTAATTACATAGAACATTCGACCATCACTAAATGCTTTTAAGCCTTTGTACACTCCATTAGAGACAACCATCTTTTCATAGCCATTCGTCTCCCAGTTGGCATAATCCCAGATGGTTTCCAAATCATCATCATTCAGAAGATTATTATCCGTAATAACCTTGCCAATTACCTTGAATTTGCCATCATGCATCATTGCCTCAACAACAAATTCATCAGCAGCGTTAAAGTCGCTAATCTCTATGAGTCTCATAGTACTTATGCTTTATGTTCTCGTAAACCACCCTCTTTGCAGCCTTTGCTCTTCTGTTGTTATCAGAAAAGACATCATCATACAAAGACATATCTTCACTCTCAAAAGCCACATGCTCACCTTTGTAGCAAGCATCAAAGCGGCATCCTTTTTCGGACTTAGCCGCAGTAAACTTTATCTTACCAAACTTAATCTGCATAAGCCCTATCCTAGAAAAAATATTAATGATACTATTTCAAGAGCAAACAAAAATGCTAATACATTCTCAATTGTGAATATCTTTTTCATTGTTTCAATACAGTTTTACGTGTGTCTCACGCTCTAAATTTATATTGTAAGGGGATTTTATATCCCCTTTGTTGTTCTTACTTTAAAACTCGATAAGTTTCGTAGAAATCGTGAAAACTCTTCAAGTAACCTTTCTCCGTCAAAGAGTTTAAGATTTCTTTCAGCTCATCCTTGGTATTATCCAAATCGAATTCATACAACTCAGTAAATGTAAAGTACTTGTTACCACCAATTACATCAGCCATCACTTCGATATTGCCATAAACCATTGTTTCTTTCTTACTCAATCTAGCATTCATAACGAATCACAGTTTTTACGGTGTGCCTCACCATTTTAAAATTAGTAACCTTGTTTCTTAATTACGATGCAAAGATACAAAGAATATCTGAAACATGCAAATATTTTAATATGTTTCTTTTATTCTTTAATGCTTATTATATTTAGATGCATAAAATTAACTTTCTGCAGCAGAAAAAGCCAAAGAATCTACCATTTCATTATACATATTACCTCTATGAGCCTTTACCCAATGGTATCTTATCACCTTGCCTTTCGCTACCTTATTATATATAGGCTGTAAGTCTCCTAACCTACAAGCCTGTATTCTATCTATAGCTACTTGGCAATCAACATACACATCAACAGAACACAAAGGAGGGCAATCACCCAATGCTTGGATAACCGCCCTTATTTCGGCTCTCACCGAATTATTCACTTTGGTTATGATAAATGTATATTTCCCACTTTTGATAATCGCTCCCTTATGAAGTACAATCCAGCCACAACCACACTTGTTGTTCTTGCTAGAGCCATCAGCATACACCTCGTAGCGTACACCTTTAGCCTCGTCAACAATCATCTGAGCAACAACCTTCAAAGAGTCATTGCTCATCACCTTGGCTATTTGCTTGGCTTTCTTCTTCATAAGCGATTAAATCAGACCTCGTTCCTTGAACTCATTCATCAATGGGGTTGCCAAGACCTCAATATCTGGATGAGGCTTTCCGGTAGTTCCCTTTGAACGCAAATCGAAGAAATGAAGCCAATCACTCACGAATGCGGTATGAATCAACTCCGTGTTGGTATCAAGAGGAAGAATAGTTCTCGCATCCTGTGGCTTAAGACCATCATCCTTGACCAAAGACAAATACATCATTTCACATACTCTATTGGCAAACCACCATTTTTCTACCGGACTCCAATGCTCATAACTACCGATGTTCTTTGATAGGTCAACAAATGTTCCACCATCAAAAGACGATGGATTAACCGCATCATCTTCACCAACCCACTTTGGTTTGTTGATAGCAATCTCGCCTCCGAACTTATCCTTACTATAGTTGCAATATCTAGTGCTTTGTTCAGCTACGGAATCTACACGATGTCTGTTAGCCTCTCTACTTACCGCAATCTGAGTAGTAAAACGGACTGTTATTCGCTTCTCATGCCATTCCGTAGGCTCGCAAATATAGTCCAAATCCTCAAACCAGTTATTTTCAACTATCACTCTGTAGTTGGTTGTGATATAGTAGTCACTGCCAATCTGCATCACCTTTGAATATTTGTTCTCACGATAGTGCTTGACCAATAAAGACTCCGGTACAAAAAATCCTTCTTCATAGGCAACATGGAGGTAAATCGTTCCATGCTCACACATGGCAAGATGATTACTGCTTACCATACGCTCAACGAAAGGCTTTGCGCTTTCTTTATCAATCTTCATACTTGACGCATAACATGTACGACCGCACAACTCTATCTGTTTATAAACTCCATCCATGCCCTCACCTTGGGATAGGATTTCATATCTCGGTTCTAATATCTTCATGTCCTTATAAGTTTTGAAATTCGACCACAAAGATAACTATTATTTTCCACTCTACCAAAAATTAACACTCAGTTTAACAACACTTATCTATATTGTGAAAAACAAAAACTTTCTCCATAAAAAAAAGAGGAGAGTGCATCACGCCTTCCCCTCCTTCTCGATTATATATCAATATTACTACAGTTGTTCTAGTGTGTCTCACCGCTTGCAAACATATCTACTTGCTTGGATGACTTGTAGCCGATGATTCCCAACACCTCCCCAAACTTAGAGTCGTACCAATGTGGTTGTGTTTGGTTCATATTCTTCTCGTTGATGTCGTTCTCTCCATAAACCAATCCTTTCTTGGTAATCTCACAATATTTGTGTACCTTGGTCGTACCCTTTCGTTCCTTCAGTTCCAATAAGCCTGCCTTAACCGCCAACTCATTGAACTTTCGGGCAGACAATCCAACACCATGAGATTTCAACAACTCCGTAGCGGAATGCTTTGCACCATTCGGTGCGCTCACATAATCAGGTGTCGGCAACCCTAATGGTTCAGCAATTTTCTTAGCCATCGCCAATTTGGAAACATCGCTGAGGTTCAGATAACCAGGAAGAAAGTTCAACCACTTCAGCTTGATGTCAAAGGAATCGGAAGCTTTCTTATCCAACTTCTCTTGCTCGTACTTGGCTCTGGCAGCTTTCTCTACCTCGATGAAGTACTTGCGGAACAATCTGCCTTGCTCATTGTTCTCAATCATACACAACTCCTTAGCCATATCCAAAGATAATGCATACTCCTTACGAACGGTAGCACCTTTTTCTCGCTCCCCAATTTGGGTGAATGAAGAATAATCTTGATTTTTAACGAATCCATATTTTTCAATACGGTTCTTAATCCAAGATGAAAAATCTTTACCAACGCCCAACTTTTGGTGCAGCTCCCTTGCGTTAACGGCTTGTTTCCCGTCATGCTCGATAATCTCTACAACTTCAACACCTCCCTTTTCATTGTTAAGGAACTCTGAGACTACTGGTAAAGCCTCCACATTTACATCAGTTTTGCTAAATCCTAATGTCATTTACCTAAAATTTAAATTGTTAAACAAAAAGGTAGTTGGCAGCATACCAGTGGGAGTTTAGATTTCTGTCGTGTCCCGCTCACGACTTGCTGCCTCGTACCATATTTCTTACGCTACCATTGATAGCAATTCCTTAGATTGCATCTGAATCCATTGGCAACCATTCTTTCTAAAAAAGATGTCAGAATCGAACCGCTTGCCATCCACGATAATGTAATTACCCTTATACTCAAATTTGTGGTTTCTTGTCAATGGGACTAGCAGATAGACCGCCATGTCCTTTTTATCCAACACCAAGGTTAAATCAGTACCTAATATATGTGAAATAGTGTTGTCTTTGTCGTCGCTCAACACGCCAAACTTATCATCGTAGCTCACATAAAGAGCATCCATCAAATTCTTATCCATATCGTTCATCAAATTCTTATCCATTTCGTTTCTAACTTTAAATACGAAATATAATATATGTGCAGTTTAACGTGTGCGCTCACTTATCTAACTCTTAGGCAGCAACCTTAATAAAGTTGAAGAACTTCATCTGTCGCCAAGCCTGTTTCTCAACGTCCCAATACTTAACGCAGTCCTTGCAAGCATATCCCTTGCCATTTGGAGTGTAGTCTATCAAAGACTCCTGCAAAGTACCGAATGCCTGACGGATAGTGCCATCCACCTTCTGAAAGTAGAACTCAACAACCCTCTTCTTCATCGCCAACTTCAACTTCAACACTGCCCAAGCTTGCTTCAAGCACTCTGACCAGCTCATTGTTGCTGATTTCAACTCAAAGGCTCTGTGTGCCATTGCCATCACTTCTCTCATCATATTCTTGAATGAATTAGCCATAATCAACTAAACGGTTTTACGAGTGCCACTCGGCTGCATAGCAGCATCTAATAGTTAAACTTTAAAGCCTTTATCTCTTAAAGACATTGCAAAGATACGATAAAGTTAGCATAACACCAAATTATTTTGCTTAAAAATTCGCATAATAGTAAAGTTTTAACCTTTTTAAATAGCATATAACTGAATCTTTACATTCGTTAATATTATATTGCCAAATTTATTTGTATCTTTGCACCAACAAATTCATTATTATAATAATATGGCAAAAGCAAAATCACCAAAAAGTGACACCTTATATAAAATAGGTGAACGAATTAAAGAATATATGGATTACGCCAATATGACCGCTAAAGAGCTTGCTAACGCTCTCGGTATGGCAGAATCCAGTATTTCTCTTATCGTGAATGCAAAGACCGCTCCAAGGGTAGAAACTTTACACTTGATTGCGCAAGCATTAAAAATAGAAGATTGGCAACTTTTTACAGACAAAATATTAATAAGTCAAGAAGAAGTTGAAAAAAAGACATATCCTATAGAACCGGATTTCATCGCCCTCATCAAGAGCGGAAAGGAGACCTATTCCGCATCGTCCGTTGACGAGGCTATTGGTATATTAGAGAAATTGAAGAAGTAACAATTAATAATTAAAACTTTAAGGTTATGAAAAAGAAAATAACATTTTCAATTATTGGTGTCGTAGGCATCATCTTGACTATCGTTTGTTTATTGCAAGACGTAGGCAAGGAGGCTGAAATGCAGTATTTCGGTGGTGACGCTTACACTGGTATGCAACACGCAAGTGCTTACGCTGCTAACAACGTATTGGCTCTTACAAAGCTCATTAAGGTTGGATTCTCTTCCTTGTTGTTCTTATTGTCTATCTTATCATTAGGATATGGCTTCTTTTCTAAACCCGAGACAAAAACTATCGAAAACAAAGAAAGTGAGGTCACCAAGAATACGATGGGTATAGATTAAATTATGATATTGAGGACGTATGGTATAGCAAACTATATGTGCTTTCTTGGAAGAAATACAATGACAACGACATTATTCCTGCTTATCGAGTTGATTTTACAAGGCAATCCGTTGATGAAATCATAGCACAATCAGAAATGTCAAATCCCGAACCACCTTTTCGTTATGTAATGTTTGCAGAAATTCACTTGAAACACAAAAAGACAAAAGAACGTGAAACTGCTTACGAAAGCGTTGAATTTGACTCTAATTTGAATCCTAAGCGCATATCCGACTTGGAGACAAATTATCTTTATACTGAGTATGAAGACAGAAAGCACAAAATGCTTGATGCTCTAGACAAATTACATTTCGACAAGAAAAGCGAATAAAATAAAGATATATACAAAAAAGAGGAGCGCATCATACGTTCCTCTTCTTTGTTTACAATCTACTCATCTTATCTTTCAATTCGTGTATATCATTGAATGCTTGCAACATAGGCTTATGCCATCGCTCTTGTCTCTCATCAATCGACTGCAAGTACATCAAGCTTTGTGCAAGGATAGTCCTACCCTCATCAACAGCTAACCAAATGTTACCTACATTACCCATAATAGTATTCACGCTAGCTGTTAGTAAGCTACCCTCTGCGCCACCATCACGAGCCGCAATAGCATCCAACTTGGTATTTATGAGCTTTGTTTCCTCATACGTTCCCTCCGTGGCAATTTGTACCGCAGTGAAACGACCATTCAACTCATTACCTGTATCTTGGCTCATTGATTCAAAAGAACCGGAAGAAGCGGACTGCTCGTAAGATTGCTTGTAACCCGTAATATCAGCAATGTTATCACGAATAGCCAAACCCTCTTGAATTATCTTATCATACTCTTCTTTAAGATTATCCAATTCGGTTGGTGTGAGCTGCCTTCCTCCATTCTCCTTCATCTTGTTTGCCCAGCTTTCATAAAGAGGCTTAAGCTTTTTATTCATAAGGTCTCCCAAAGCGAAGTTAAGCATCGACTGGTTGAGCATTGTAGTGAAGTCATTAGAGAAATCCTTTGCAGACTTGCTCATATCCATAAGATTGTTTATGAAGTCACTCTTCATCGAATCAAAGGTTGTTTGAGTCAAATTCTCATTGATTTGCTCCGTCAACTCATCTAGTTTTCCCGCCAGTTCTGTATATTGCTCCCAATATTCCGTCTTATCATACTTACCTTGGTCGGTCATGTTCTTCCATACATCCGCATTATATGTACGAATGTCAGCCATCTGCTCTGGAGTGAGCTTGTATATATCCTCCAAGGAATAAACCTTGTTTATCGAAGAATTAGTATAACCACCCCTTATCTTACTTTGCTCAGCCAAAGTCTTATTGATTGCCGCATAATCTTGTACAGAAAGATTCCAATAATAAGCATTTGAATGGTGTGCCCCATGATACCCCATCTGTGTTTTGAGAATATCCATCGTTTGGGTATTAACCTGCTTTTGGGCATCATAAGCAGCATTATAATTGCTGACTGCCGTATAACCGGAAGACTTGTCGATAGAATCCTTTAACTTATCAATAGAATACATCAATCTGTCATTGCTCTCGGTCAGCTCTTCTGTTTTCTTCGCAACTTCTGCACCATTACCTCCACCAATACCGAACATCTTGCCCAACGAACCAATGGTTTTTATTCCATTCATAGCCGCACCTATGTAGTTTCCGCTTGCAAAATCAGAAAAGGCTTGTGTTCCACTGTTCAATGCATCCATTCCGTTATTCACGGCTTTACCAAAGCCTGTGTTTCCGAGACCCAAAGCATCGACTAACCCAGGAAGGTCTTTCAGCTTCTCTTGGATTTTCCTCAAGCCCTCAGCCCATTCCTCTATAGTATCATGCAAGCTCTTCTTTGCAGCATCCTGCTTTACCTTGGCTTCTTCCTGTGCCTTTCCGACTTCCTTCGTAGCCTTTCCGACCTTAACCTCTGAAACCGCCAAATCATCAAAAAGCTTACGTAACTTCTCCGTTTGGCTTACACTGAGATTCTTGGTAGAACCCATAAGTTTGTCCTTATTGGCAGAAGTGATATTACTGGTATCTATGTTAACCCCACTTTCCGCAAACACACCTTGGATTTTTCTCCTTTGGCTCATGTTATCAGCCTTGGCATCAAACTCCCCCTTTCTAGCTTGTGCCAATCGGTCTTGCGCATCCTTCGCCTCATCAATAAGCCTACGGTGTTCACGGACTGCATCATTAACCAATCCCCATCTATCCTTCTGCTCTGAAATCGCATCATCAATCTTGTAGATTTGGTCAGATACGGTTTTCATGTCATCAATTTCCAACGTACCCGAACCAAGCAACTCCTTCATCTTCTTGCGAAGGTCTTCAAGATAAGGAATACTCAATCGGTTCATATCCTGAAAGACAACATCCCAATTGATAGAATCCTTGAAATCCGAAAAATTCAACTTCTTCAACTGGTCGTTCATCTCCATTTCCGCACTCGCTGCGCCAAAAGTATCACCTTTCTCTCTAGCAAGGCCTATCTTGTCCGTGTATTCTTTCAGAATAGCATAACGTTGTTGTTCTAAGCTGCCGTATTGCTTCATGAAATCCAACATGTCCTTTATCTCCGCTTGCTGGATTTCCTTCAGCTTTAATTGTCTCTGTTTCTCAATCAAGGCAATTTGGTCTTCAGAGTTCTGTCCAATGGTCTTTCCAAGATGATTACCCTTGTCGTCAACCATTTGTGTGCCCAACACCTCTTTGCGGTATTCCGCATCGGACTTACCCTGTTTCCACATGTTGGCTTTACGACCTTTTCCCGAATTTACCCAAACGATCTGGTCTTTCTTCTTCTTAGCCTCAACGAGTTTGTCAATCGAATCCTCTATAGCCTTTTTCTCCTTGTCAGAAGACATATTAATTTGAGCAATCTCCTTTTCGGTCTCATTCTTAATCAATTCCGTTCTTCGCTTTGACAACTCATCACTGGCTTTCTCCGAATAGGATGAAATAGACTTGAAATAGTCCTCCTCAGCCTTCTTGCGTTCATACGCTCTTGCTTGTGGGTTATCCGTTGCACCTGTTTTCTTTGGTGTAGTTTTCTTTGTCGTTTCCTTCGGCTTATTTGCATCGGCTTTTCTTTTCGGCTCTCTATCTTTCAGAATAGAACCAGCCATAGCTACATCAAGCATATTATCATTTTCGTCTCTTAGCTGATTTCCTTGCTTTGTCAGCAATTTAGCACCTTTGTGATTAGTCCGGTATAGCTTTTGCTTCTTTATGTCTGCCCTACGTCTATTAACCAAAGATAGCAACTGCTTGTTCGTCAAAGTTTTCATCCAACTTGGAATTTCAGTATCATCGTAATGGAGTTTTAATTTTAATCCATATTCCTTATTCCATTTAGAAATAAGCCGGTCTGTTGAGGAAGTTAAGGCATCTATGCTTTGTTTATTTTGCCGGGCTACCCATTGTGACCTAGCCTGTGCATTATTCCAATCTACATTTTCAGCAGTCGCCTTCATTATCGCATTCTCTGCCTTTTTGTAACTTCCATTCAAAGAGTTTATACTATCTATATGCTTTAATATCGAACTTCGCAAACTTGCCATCACGAAACTATTGTACCCCATCTTCTTACCCCATTCCTCAAAAGGAACTAACAAGTTGCGAAGAGCAGCATCGTATTCTTGTGCAGCATTAGCATATTCCAATGTTCCTTTCTTTACGGAATCCATTTTCTGCCTTAAAGAGTCTATCTTAGTCAACACATCATCAGAAACAAGGGAATTAAACATCATCTGTACAGCTGATATGTCTTCTTTATCAATATGTTGTCCGAAATCAAGCCAACTACCACCTAGTGAATCAGAAAAATCCTTATCTAGGATTTTCCTTGCTTCCTCATATTGAGAAGATATAGACATCAAAGCGTTAGCTTTTTCTCGTTCAGCATTTTCTAATTGTAAAGAAGCAATAAAAGCGTCATGCTTATTTTTCAACGTTTCCAAATTATCCTTTTCATTGTCGCATTTTATTCCATATTGTTCATATACCTCAATAAGTTCATCTTTTGCTTTTTTATGCGCATCAGTACTTTCATTTGTATTTCTTAACACATTCATCAATGTTTCAACCTTTTTACTGGTCAAACTTGTTGTTTCCCCAAAATGTGTTGTATCTGCCGATATTTCTTCAGTCTCGTCTCCAAACATAGAAAATACGGAATACAAAGTTGTTCCCAATGTTATCAATGCACCTATCGGATTAGCAGCCATTGCCGCCCACATACTTTTTAAAGCCTTTTCGCTACTTCTTACCGCACTTGAAAAAAGATTGACAACCGTAGTCGTATACTTTGTACCTGCTGCATAAAGCGCATTTTTGATAGTGGCTGTTGTTGTCGCCAATATTCCGGCTTTCTTGGCAGTGGTATTAGAAGTTTGAGAAATGGTATTTATATTATTTTGTATCGTAGCCTGTTGCTTACTTAAATTCTCCTTTGTTTGAGCAATCGTCTTACGTTCGCTTTCAATGGTCGAAATCTTTGTTTGAGCAGCATTCACTTGTTTTGTTGCCGTTTCCAAACGTTCCTTTGCTTCTAGTGCATTCACGGCATTACCCTCTGCGTCAAAAGCTAAGTTTGCACCATCAGCGGTTTCCTCAACTAATTTTTGAGCCTCAGCAAAGGCATCTTGGGCATCTTGCAAATCATTCAAGGCTGCTGTATATTGTCTAGCCAACTCTACATCCCTATCATCAAGATTTGATATTTTCTCTGTAGTAGTCTTCAAATCATCTTTAAGAGACTCTATTTTTTGTTGACGCAGTTCCTCGGTCTTCCTCTTTTCTTCGTCAAGTTCTATCTGGCTTTGTGCTGTTGCTTGTTGCTGAGCCAGCAAGAGTTCACGTTTCGTCTCTAGTTGGGAACGCATTTGTGCCGAAATAACGCCCTCTTGCTCGGCTGCATCTAACCTTGCCTTTACAAAGTCATCGGACACAGCAGTATCTCCAACAACACTTGCCAAGTCTTGCTGTTTATTTACTCGCTCTTGCTTTTTATCCTTACCCAACGACTTATAGTTTGATTTTTCAAGGTCTTGCAAACGCTTGATTTCAGCGTCAATTCCCTTCATCATATCATCGGCTTGTTGCGCTTCCTCTGCTTTGCGAATAGAAGCAGCCGCCATTAATGATGCACGATAAGAACCAACGGCTACTATGGCTGTACCAATAGTTTTTATAACCTCTTGCCAATTCTCTACCATAGCAGAAATAATTGACAATCCATTAGAGAACACGCCCTCGGATTTTTTGCCGATTTCGTTAAACATCTGTTGGATAGAGTCGCCAATGTTACTCCACTGACCCTCCAATGTCTTTGATTGTTGCTCCATCAGGCCTCCGAAACGACCACCTGCTTGCGTCATGTTGGCGATAGCTTCCTTGAAGATGTCTGATGTGACTTTTCCCTTAGAAACAGACTCTTGAACCTCAGTTGTATTTTGGTGCAAAATTTTACCCAACTCTTCTGCCAAAGGAACACCTCTACCCATAAACTGACGCAAGTCCATTGTAAACATTCTTCCTTGCGAAACGGTCGTTCCGTAAAGATAAACAAGGTCTCCAAGCGGAATGTTCAAGCCCGAAGCAATGTCACCAAGCTGGACAAGGGTTTTGTTAACATCTTTCGCTTCCGTTCCGTATGCCAAAAGTTGTTTTGCTCCGCTCGTAATACTGGACATGTCAAAAGGCGTATGAGCTGCCGTTTGGATAAGTTCGTCCATCAATTGCTTAGACTTATCCGCACTACCAAGCATGGTATTGAAAGATATTTCAAGTTGCTGGAATTGGGAACGAGTATTGAAAATACTACTTGTCAGTTGTTCAAATCCTAAACCGCCAAGCAAAGCAGCCGAAAGCATGTGAGCATCGCCAGTAACTCTTTGGAACAAGCTAGACATACCCTCTCCGGCAGTAGGAGCAGACTTCATGCGTTCTATCATTTGGTTCATGCTATCGGTCAACATATTTGTGGCATCTTTTGCCGGATTTGCTGAACCTGCATACAAAACATACTCATTCCGCATATTCTCCAAGGTCTGACGAGCACCGACAGCACCCCCTTCTAAGTTCTTCAACTGAGCAGTTTGACCTGCCAAAGAACCTTTCAAATAGTCAACATTCTTCTGCAAAGACTCTATGGATGACTTATCCGTTGTAACTCCAAGAGTTAATCTCTTGTTCGTGATTTGTTGTTGGATTTTCTCTATTCGGTCTTTGGTAGCTTGCATTTGAAGTTCATAGCTATAAACTTCCCTTGCGGCTGCTTGCATCTTCTTATTAAACTCAGAAGACATCACGTAAGCGGCTCTTGAAGCTGCTTGCGTTAAATCCTTTAAGCGATTGCTTGCATCTGCATATTTTTCCGTCAAATCCGCAACAATAGCTGGGTCGGTTGACTTATTGGTCTTCAACAACTCAGCCCTCAACTTTTCACACTCGGAACGAAGTTTCGTAACCTCCTCGAAATTCGCTTTGATGTTAAATTCTAGCTGTGCCATCCTTATACGTTTTTCTTGGCAAAATTAGCTAATAATCAAAGGAATAACGAAAGGATTAATATGTGCTATTTCACTAAAGATTTAAGTGCAAAGATAAAGGTATAGATACAAAAAAAAGCCTTCCACATTCACATGCAGAAGGCTCGGTTGTTTACTTATTTTTCTTCTATATATAAAGACCGTCAAATCACGACAGCCTGTAATTCTTTTGAAATTCCATGTAAGCAATCAAGAATTTGCTGCTTACGTTTTTTGCTAGGCTCATGGATTCCCATTGCATACTGACGCATCAGAGAAGCATTAATGCCAGCTTTCTTTGCGACACCATTTATATTCAGATATGAAAAATAATCGAAGAAAGAACCTATATCATACCGGAACTCAAACACCAATTCAGGCATTTGTTTTCCCTCTTCTTCAAGAAGCTCTTTAATCTCTTCCTTTGCTACAAAAATATCATCCATCGCTTGTTTTGCAGAGTTGCCAAATCCGACTAGATGGAAGTCTGGAAATTTATCCACCATATAGCAAGAAAAATTCTTTTCTTCTTTACACTTTTCTACTTGTATAATTACCTTTGTTGCCATAATCCCGATTCTAAACTTTAAAAAGAGGTCTTAAACCCATATCAACGTCTTGCTATATAAGCGAAAAATTGCTGGGCTTAAAGCCCAAGCAATCTTTCAAGAATACTGTCGTAAGTCTTTCGAGAAACTTCACGACTGCCGTGCCGTGGCACTGGACATTTAAGTTTTGTTGTTGGACTAAACCAAATGTCGTGATTACCACCATGCCGAACCACATAGCAACCTGCTTGGGTCAGCTTTCTCAATAATTGACTAGTCTTCATCATATATAGAAGAAATTAATAAATAAGTAAAAGACCTCTTTTGTCCTTAAGACAATGCAAAGATATAACTTTTTTGTTATATAGCAAAATTTTATGGTAACATTTTTGCTATATTAACCACAATTAACCAAAAAGAGCCACCCCGAAGGATGGCTCACTATACTGTACTATACCATACTGCACTTTACCCTACTACACTAGACTTCACCGCACTCCACTACACTTTACACCACTTTTCTGTTGTACACTGCACTTCATTTAATGACTTCTAGCTTATAAAGCTATTGCCTTATGTATAAACGTAGCTACCAATATCGCTAATGTAGAGAATGCAATATGGAAGCTACAAAACCATTTCTGATTTCGTTTGCAAAGGTAAGCATAATTTCTGAAACACGCAAATTATTTAGTGTATTTATTTATTCTTTTAAACTTTATTTTCTTTTAGAAACTTATTTTTAAAATTACACCTTATTTATATATGTCATTTCAAATAAATCCAATTTGTTGAAATGTTACTAAACGTATAACTTTGCTTTTTTGCCTTTTGCGGTTCTTTGTCAAAGTCAGCCGTAACAAACAAATCCGTTCCGTATAATTCCATATTCATTGCTTTTATTCTCTCATCGCCCTTATCTTCTTCCAATGGGGAAACTTTAGCCAATTCGCTATCAAAAGCATAAAGTTTAAAGAATAAGTCTCCTTTCTGTTTAGAATATTGCACCAATGCGCCATAAGGCTTTTTTACAAGAACAATAGCATTATTCAACTCCTTGTATTCATCACTACAGCTTTCTACGATTTTTTGCTGTTCTTCATTAGCATTTACACGCATCATTTCCAAATGCTTTCCTAATGAAACATATACACTATCCAAAATCTTATATGCGCCATACTTATCATAGAAGGCATATCGAGAAGAAACGGCATCCTCGAAATCGGAGCAAGGAACGATTTCGTTCTTTGTGTTCATAGCCTTTTTATTCGTTATAGCCGAGTTCCAATTAATTATAAAATCCGTTGCTACGAAATCCAAAGAATATATTAATCTGTTGCTATTGAAGCGATAATCAGACAACGCCTTCTTATAATTAGCCATTTTTTCTGCCTTAACTTGGCTATAATGGTACACATATCCACCAATGCCGCCACCTAGCACAACGATTGCTGCGATGATGGCAATTATTAATTTCTTCTTCATAATCCCATACTTTTAATTATTGAACTTTGTGGGGAACACCCCACGCTACTTAACTCTTTCCAGTTTATCCAGCACATCCCTAGCTCCAACTATGGATGATACGGAATACTAGTATGCAAAAGTACATCTTTTATACGAAACCGCCATTGTTCGTCTTTACATTTAACTATTATTATACTATCCATTATATTTTGTTATAATAATCTTTATTACATTAATACACTTGCAAGTTACACTAAAAAGTCGTATCTTTGCATCCGATTTCCACATTATAGGAATAATAGCTTAATTTTTAGAGCGTGAGACACACGTTAAAAACTGAAAAGAAAGAGACAATGGAAAATGGGATTGTTTTGACAAAAGAAAGTACTTCATCAGATTTGGAGCGATACTTTCGTAGTGTTTTGGAGTTAGATAAGCAGAGCAAGGAATATCCGGTAAATCTTGATGATGTCTGGCAGCTCGCTTACGAGCGAAAGGATAATGCTGTGCGTGCCTTGAAGACCAATTTCATTGAGAATGTGGACTTTATCGTTATCCGCAATAATGCGGAAAACTCGCTCCTCAATGATGCGGAGCAAGATTCTGATAACTCACTTGCCCAAAATGGCAAGCAAGATTGGGGCGGTAGCAATAAGATTAATTATTATCTCACTTCTGCTTGCTTGGAGTATTTTATTGCCCGCAAAGTACGCCCAGTATTCGAGATATACCGCAAGGTCTTTCATTGTGTAGCACAAGGCATGATACCTTCTTATCAGATTGAAGACCCAATTGAGAGAGCGAAGCGTTGGATAAAGGAGCAGGAAGAGAAGAAAGCCATTGAGGAAAAGAACGAGGAAATGCAGCCAAAGGCAGAATACTTTGATAACTTGGTTGATAAAGGCTTACTTACGAACTTCAGAGACACGGCAAAGGAGATTGGATTGAAACAGAACCAATTCATAAAGATACTGATTGCGAAAAAATACATCTACCGTGACAAGCAGAACCATATCAAGCCATACTCGCAATATAACGATGACCTGTTCAAGATGAAGGATTGGGGAAATGACAAGGCGACTGGCACAAGAACCCTAATCACGCCAAAGGGAAGGGAAACATTCAGGTTACTTTTCGGAAACAACAACATGCCTTCGTTGAATTTCTAGGTAAAGGGAGAGGAATATCATTTCCCCTCCTTTGCCTTAATCTCCAGCTCGATAGGCTTGCCACAATGAGGGCAGATGATAGCCGGAGATTGCGGAATGGATGGCTGCTCTGGTTGAACCTTTTGCAATGGCTCATCTGTAAGAAGTTGCCAATCCTCTACATTTAATGCAATAGCAATTTGATGCAAAGAATCTATGCTAGGAGTTGTTTTTCCATTTACTATAAGTGAAATAGCATTAGCGGTTACTCCTATTGCATCTGCTAATGATTTAGCCTTCATTTGGCGTAAATCTAGATAATACTTAATGCGTTTACTTATATTAATAAGGTATTCGCTTTTAATGTTGCTTTTTATCATAAAGTAATATTTTGATTATTTAGGCGCAAAGGTACAAAGAAATAAAGTAATAATGTGCTAAAATCTGTAAAAAGTAAGTAATAATTAGATAACAAAGGTTAAAAATAAAGTAAAATGTTGTTTTTTCTCTCAAAACATTTGGTTATCATCCAAAAATTACTTATCTTTGCAGTGTCTTTAAGAGATAAAGGCTTTAAAGTTTAACTATTAATTGCTGCTATGCAGCCGAGTCGGCACTCGTAAAACGGTTTGAGGATATGACAACTTCAATTAAGAACAAGATGAGAAAGGTAATGCAGTTGGCACATAGAGCCTATCAGTTGAAATCAAGTTCAATGTCTTGGGTTGAGTGCTTGAAACAGGCTTGGCAGGTCGTAAAGCTTGAGGCAGCGATGAAGACCAAGGTAGTAGAGTTCTTCTTTATGAAGATGAATGGTGAGGTAAGACAAGCCTTTGGTACTCTCCTTCAGAGCCACATTGACTATACTCCAAATGGTACAGGGCATGCAGCATCAAGAGATTGCATCCGCTATTGGGATGAAGCAAAGGGCGCATGGAGACAATTCAAGGCTTACAACTTCTTGCGAGTTGCATAAAGATATATTCACGTTCTAAGGTGTTTGGCGAGGCTTAATAGGGGGTGTGCCTTTAAACACCCCTTTAGTTTAGGACTTTTAAAGTATTTGAGATATGGAAACAATTGCTAAGTGTTTGAAAGAAGTGTTCTACAAAGGGCATCATATTACCAAGGTGGAGGACGTATTCGGTCAGGTTGCCGTTCGCATTGATAATGTTG
>ENA-OPKR01000014-OPKR01000014.1-human-gut-metagenome-genome-assembly--contig:-NODE-14-length-21555-cov-2.470558_pt1 | contig 21555 bp, 18 predicted proteins | sample MGYA00241790_ERZ501707 | MGnify/ENA primary metagenome ERZ501707 (study PRJEB25962, sample SAMEA2042295) | human gut metagenome | biome: human gut; feature: human-associated habitat; material: faeces... | reverse complement strand
GGGGGTATTAACTCCGGTTTTAATTCCGGGAGTTAATACCCCCTTTTTGGTTTTGAAAATTTAAAAAGCGGATTGGAATCCTACCAAACCCTCTTTTGGGTGTAAGTCAAAAACAAACAACGAAAGAAAACCTCGTTGAAAATGCCTTCAATTATTTGTTAAAAAATTAAATGGATTCTATTCAAGTGTTAGTTGGCTTTTAATAAGAAGACTTTAAGGTGTACCGAAGCTAGAAATAGAAATTACTATCTTGTTTGGTTTAGCGATTTACAAATGGTATCAGAGGATGATCCCAAAGAATTACCGGAACAGATTTATAACTTTATGCTCAAAAAATAAATTGAAAGAGGCTCCCATCAACCATAAAAAAGCAAATATATTTTAGGCGATGCAAGATAATTTGTAAAAAATTAACCCAATACTGGAGCAAACTATGGATTGAAAAACCGGCCTGCTAAGCCAATTTCTTTGTTTTCCTCTTGAAAAGCCACTTTTTCCATCACCCGTTTGCTCCCTTGTTTAAAAAGAAATAAGATGCATCGAGATTAAAAAAAGGTGTTTGAAAACTATGACTAAATAAGTCTAGAAATTTAATTTTTTTGCCTACAAGTGGTTGACATAAAGAAATTGGGCTACTATAATTTTAATGTGTAAAAAAGAGGAATAAAAATGGGATCAATACTTGTATTAGCACCAATGATTATTTCTAGCATTTTAAATCAGCAGGCGTTGCCAGCAATTAATAACATCAATACACTAATCGATAAACCTACGGATTTTAATCATGTATATGTAAGAACGGAACCAGTAAAGGATGGTAGTAAATGCTATGTTAGTGAGAACTCTGTTGCTGCATTAAAGAAGTTATGATGGAAAATTAAAGAAGAGGATTTTCTTGGACAAAAAAGATATTTTTATTTAACTTCGAAGGAAAATCCTAAAATTGTTAGTGTTTCTCTTAATAATTCTTATATTGATGAGTTAAGAAATAAAATAGTTGTTGCTGAGAATACAGCCATTACTTATGAAGCTTTTCTTTTAAATCCAGATCCTTTTGTGATGGATAACTATGTTTTAGGTTATCTTAGAAGTTTCAACAAAAATTATACAGGCGATGAAAAAAACGGCTATAGTACCGCTCTTGAATGGGATATAGTTGCTGGAGCTTTACCTCCTTTACCATATATTTCAACTGTTGATGCAATACAAGGGTGCAAAGATTATTTTTCAAAGTATGTTAGTGCAATAGATTACGACGAAGGAATCCATGGTGACCGATCAGATTCGTTAGATTTAAATTCACTTAAATTTCAGGATCCGGTTTATCCATTGGGGGATATTGATTTAATCCATTTATTTGCTTCTCTTGATGGCTGTTACGATAGAACAAATACATATGGTCTTTCAATTACAGATATTTACCCAATTACTCTCTTTCCTCAATATACACATGATTTGGTCTCTTGGGCTGGTGATTTACAACAAGCTGCAGGCTATGTTCAGGATAATAAACCTAATTTTAATTTGTCTTCTGATAGTTTTTACAAAATATTAAATTCAAACGGTTCTGGATGTTCATATTCAGATATTATTGCCGATATGGATGCTGTAAACATAGCAGACAAATTCTTAACGGGTCCCGGAAGAGTTTCGGATGCAATTGGTGATTATTATCCTCGTATTTATTCAAATGGTTATCGGACAAGTAGATTTATTGATGGCGTTTTGACTGATAAGAATAAGAATTGGTCTGGTGATAGGTACCATCAATTTGAACAGGAAGTGTACGATGCCCTAGGCTTAAAGTGGGATGGCTCGGACTGGGTAACTAATGATGAATATAATTCCAATAATAAGGTACAAGAAAGAAGATTTAAGTTATTGCACAGCAAAAATACTGATGTAGATGTTAGGAAATATGTTGCAAGATCTTTTGTCAATTACGTTCTAACGTTGTGTTAAAAAAGGAATTAATATGATGAAAAAAATAATTTATCTTTTTACATTATTAAACTTTCCATTTTCTTTATTAGGCTGTGGTTCACAGTCTCAAATAAATAGACTTAGACCCTTAGCAACCCCTCAATCATTTATCAACTATTTAGATTCTCATAGTGATGAAAAAAAGAACGTAGAATGGTTCGGAAGTACCTATGATTTTACTGAAAACAGGAGCTTTTACAAAAAAGGAAAGGAGTCTAGTAACTTCTTGGGGACTTGTTTTTTTAGTACTGAAAGAGGTGATGAAACTCAAGAACTTCCATCGAACTTTTGGGGATTAATAACTATTACTATTATTTATCCAGTTTCTAATGGCTTTTTCTCAAAAAGTTATTATCGATATAACATGACATTCAACTATAAATTCGATGTAAGAGTTGCTTTTGATAATCCAATAGGTGATATTTTTGCCGATACAGTTGGTCCATCTAATCATTTCTTTACGAATTCCGAGACTTTCACTAAAATCAACAACTTTTTTCCCCAAGCTGCAAAGGAAAATAATGATTAAACCTAAACTTTTCACGGTTTATACTACCATCTAGATGAAAATGCCGTTTCCTGCTTCGGAGGCGGCATTTTTCGATGCTTCGCACCTCTTTTCTCGTGCAAAATCCCATTTTAATTTTCTTTGTTTGGTAGTATAATACTACCATATAAGGAGAAGGCTATGGTACACACGAACATCGAGGTTGAAACGCCCAAGCAAATCAGAATCCGAAAGCAGAACGGCAACAGATATGTCTATCTCGTCACCGGCAGAAAAGGCGACAGCAAGGGAAACGAGAAAGACGTCACAGTCCTTGTCGGCCGCGAGAGCCGAAAGGGATTCATGAATCCGAACGACAAATATTTCAGAATGTTTCCTGGCAGCGGAACGATGTCCGACGTGCTTGAGCCCTCTTCCTTCGACACCCAGTCAAGGATTGGCTCCGTCGCAGCCATATACGGGATTGCAGAAAAGACCGGGCTGAAGTCCTGCCTAGATCTTGCCTTCGGAAAGGACGCTCCGCTGATCCTTTCGCTTGCCTCGTATTATCTCATCGCCCGCGATTCAGCGGCTATGCTGTATTCGGATTTCATGTTCGACCATTACGGAAAGGCCGATACGATCGCATCGGAGGCCACGATCAGCAGGCTATTCAATTTCTCGATGTCAAGGGACAAGGTCGACTCGTTCCGTTCCGCATTCCTGAAGCACTGCTTCACCAATTCGGACAAGGCAAAGAAAAGGGTATACGTGGACATCGATTCCACCAATTTCAACGTCTCCTCCGCGGGCTGCGACTCCGCCGAATACGGAAAGGCGAAGGACGACGAGTGCCTTCCGCAGATCAACATGGCTTACTTCCACGACCGCCAGAGCGGAATGCCGATATTCTACGATTCCTTCTATGGCTCGATCACTGATCTGAGCCACTGCATAACCGGAATCAAGTCGTTCTTCGACAACCTGAACATCAGCAAAAAGAATGTCAGGTACGATTTCATACTTGACAGAGGATACTTCAGCGAGACAAACATGGGATATCTCAGCGACAGCGGAGTCTCCTTTGCCGTAATGGGCAAGACATGTGACATGTACAGGAACTACCTGGATGCGAACCGCGCCCTCATCAGAAGCTCCGCAAGCCTGATTTCGATGGGACTGTACGGCACAAGAGTCCAGGGGAAGGCCTTCAAAGGCGCGAATGCCGACGACTACTATATCTATCTCTATTTCGATTCTACGAAGGAAACCGAGGAAAAATGCGGGATAGAGGCAAAGCTCATCGATGCCAAGAAGGCCCTCAAAGGAAAGAAAAAGGACAGGAACGGAAGCCTGAGAAGGACGTACGGAAAATACCTCTGCATCGAGACGGAGGGGAAGGAGGAGACAATCAGGAAGGTCACGGTCAACAGCGGCAGCGTCGATTCGATGCTAAAGGACGCAGGCTATTTCTGGATTGTGTCCACGATGAAGATGGAGCCGGATGAGATGCTCAGGGCATACAGAGAAAGGGACGAGATCGAGAAATGCTTCCGCATCGTGAAAAGTGAAAGTGACCTGAACAAGACGTATGCGCAGAACGGCAACGCTCTGTACGCTAAGCTCCTCATGGGCTTCATTACTGCGGTGCTGAAGGCAGAGTTCACCTTCCGGACGAGAGAGCTTTCCCGCAGAAAAGGAAACCTGAGCGTCCAGAAGATGCTCATGGCACTCGACAAGATCATCATGTACAAGGTAAGCGGACACTATTCCATGAAGTACGCCTACACTTCTCTACAGCAGGAAATTCTCAACGCTCTTTCAGTTGAAAAGTCATCTATAGAAGCCATTGTCACTGACTGGAATTCGCACCTAAAAAAGTAATGGTAGTATAAATCGTGAAAGGTTTAGGGTAAATGATAAAAATATTACTGAAGTAATTAAGAAAAAATTAACTTCCAAGATTAAAGTTTATAACTTCAATGTTATGAGTTGTCATACCTATGCGATTGGAAATGTTGGGGTGATTGTTCACAATAGTTGTATTAATCCAGCTAAACGGACAGCTACGAAGGAGGTTTCATACAAATATAGAGGAAAATTACAAAAAGCCTATAATAAAAATGGAAAGGATATATTCTATGCTTTAGATAGAAGTAAACATGGTGGATCAACATATAAGGGCTTTAAACTAATAAGCCATAACAAACAATTACAGTGGTGTGGTGACTATGATGCGAATTTCAATTTGATAATTTGCAAACATAAATCACCAGAGACTATAATATTCGATGTGATAAAAATCTTGCCATTATAGTGAGGTGATAAAAAATGTTCCTTTATCCAGCATCAATTAAATATTTAGAAAACCATTCTATTAATATTGATAAGTTATATGAAGAACTTTGTGAGGATAAGATTTATTGGGTTAAAGAAAAAGTTAGACATTTAACTAAAGAAGAAAAAGAAGATGAAGCTAAGGATTTTCGTGTAGAAGGATATAAAGAGGATGAAATTATCAAAAAGGTAAATCATATGCGAGTTTTATTAGATACTAGTGTAGTTTTAGTGAAAAAAGGAGAAAAGCCGAAAAGTACAGATAGAATTGAATATACAAAAACTATACCATACCCATTTTTGATTAGCTACATTGAACAGCATATAATCCGTGGAAAGAAATGGAAGCTTTTGTATAACAACCCAGTTTATGATATTGAATTCAATAATGTAATATTAAATTTTAACAAAAAAAAGTTTTATACAATAGAGGAAGTAATCACAGCATTTCTTTGCTATTTAAAAGTAAATAATCTGTTAAAATAAAATAGTCAAAAATAGTTGATATATTGGACTACACTTGGTTCTAAGTTAATGTGATGTGTAGTCCTTTTTGCTTTTTTAAAAGGTTATTTTAAAAAATGAAGACAAATTGCGTTTTCAATTTATTTTATTCCGCTTTAAATTTTAATTGAAAATTTGTTTGTGTAGTTGATTGAAACATTCATTTAATTATTGGTTATAAAAAAGAGAATCTATAAATTGATTGAGTTTCCTTAGTTAAGAAAATTATTAGCCTTCATGAGCATAATTTTTTGGTGTGTTGAACTATTTGATTTCAACAAGTTTTAAGAAGAAAGTACCAAAGAAAATGATTTAATATGAGTGATTATCTTAAAGACAATCACTCTTTTAGTAATGGTTTAAATAACGGATAAGTCTTAAGGAAAAAATCACGAATTAGTAAAAGATACGGATTACGGAAATCCACAAGAAGAAAAGAAAAAAACTTAAGGATAAATGGACGTTTCACTATGCTCAAGTCCATTACGGATCTAAGAATTAAGAAAACGAAAGAAACAAAAATCTTATAGTAACGTATTAGTGTTATTTAATAATAAGAATATATATTAGTATTTCCTGTGGATATATTTGTTAGAGTAATAATAGGGATTGTTAAGGGAAGAAGAGAGATTATTAAGAGCGATAGCAAAGCTTAAACCCCGAAACGCTTCATTTTTGATTGGTTAAGGACACTTTGAAATTTATAATCTAGTTAGTGAGATAATGATTATGACTCCTAATGAGAAAGAATTAGGTGAGAAGTTAAAAAAACTAAGGCTAGAATCGAATATGTCCCAGCAGAAGATGGACATATTATTACGTGTCACTCAAAATGCAGTATTCAAGTAAGAAGCAGGAAGATCCTTTCCACCAATAAAAATCTTGATGTTTTATGCCGATTACTTCGATGTTTCTCTAGATTGGCTGTTTGGTAGATGCTCTAACCGTGAAGGTAAGCTTTATACAAAAATCCCTAAGAATGAGAAGCTAGGATTTCAGGAATATTCAGATTATCTCTTTGAGGATGACAGTCCTTTAGGCAAGAAACTATTGGAAGTAATCCATAACGCCATCAAGGAGGAGAAAGAAAAAGACTCGAAAGAGATTCGAGTTATAGTTTAAAGTTAAGGACGAACGGAAATGAAGAGTTCGCCCTCGCGAGACTTAACCCTTCCATGGTAAAGATACTATGAAGACCCTGGGCCTCGTTCCAAAGGGCAACGAGACCATCAGAAGAAAGCGTGCCCGCCCAAAAAAGTCAGGTATATAGTCCAATTCATTAGAAAAGTATTAATTAATAAAAACAAAATTTTCATAATTCTTTTTACAATAATTAAGAACAACTGTAGTCTTTCTTATTTGCCTCAAGCCTTTAATCACGAGAGCTCTTTTCTTTATATTAAGTGAATTTTTCCACTTGTTTATTTCATCTAAAATTTTTCTTTTAAACATTTTAATGTTCCTCAAAATAAAGACTTGCACCTTTTTATAGTGAGTTTTAAGTATATTCTGCACCTTTTTATAGCGAGTTTGGCTTTCAAGCTCTTTTTCAAGCAAATTCCATGCACCAGAAATAATAATTTTTAAATCTTTTTCTTCATTTTGAATTATATTATCAATAGGAGGTAATAATATGTGTACAGCAGCAACATTAAAGACTAAAGACTTCTACTTCGGTAGAAATCTAGATTATGATTTTTCCTATGGTGAACAAGTAGTTATTCTCCCTCGTAACTATCCTCTTTCTTTTAGACATGAAGGAAATGCAAGAAATAACTATGCAATTATAGGAATGGCATGTGTTATAGAAGATTATCCTTTATTCTATGATGGAATGAATGAAAAAGGTTTAGCTATAGCTGGACTAAACTTTGTCGGAAACGCTGTTTATAAAGAAGCGACTAGTGGTAAAACAAATATAGCTCAATTTGAATTCATTCCATACATTTTAAGAAATTATTCGTCGGTAAAAGAAGTGAGAGAAGCTTTAAAAAATCTGGTCATAACAAACACTCCATTTAATGAACAATTTCCACCATCCCAACTACATTATATTATTGGAGATAAAAATGAAACTATAGTAGTTGAAGCTATGAAGGATGGAATTAAAGTCTATAACAATCCTGTTGGAGTTTTAACAAATAATCCACCCTTTGATAAGCAATTATTCAATTTAAACAACTACATGTCTCTATCTGAGAAAGATCCGAAAAACACTGCTTTCTCCAATATAAATCTTGGAACTTATAGTAGAGGAATGGGTGCTATAGGTCTTCCTGGAGACTTATCATCTATGTCTAGATTTGTTAAAGTTGCTTTTACAAGAAACCACTCTATTTGCAAGGAAGATGAGGAATCATCAGTAACTCAATTCTTTCATATTTTACATAGTGTAGAGCAACAAAAAGGGTGTTGCGAAGTTAAACCAAATGAATACGAGATAACTATATATTCTTCTTGTATGAATACTCAAAAAGGAATTTACTACTACACTACATATGATAATAATCAAATAAACTCAATAAATATGAATAAAGCGGATCTTAATGGCTCATCGCTTTATAAATATCCATTAGCTAGCAAACAAAATATAAATGAGCAGAACTAATGTTGTAGAATGGGAAATAATTGACACATTATTATTTCTTTGATATGCTAACATTAGGAGGATGGGGATATTAATATGGCTAACAAAAGAAAAGATGAAAATGCCGATGAGGGAGAGATTAAAGCCAAAAAGAAAGCTTCGCTTTTATTGATACTAAAAATTCTAGACAAGTACTCTAACGAGCCTAGCGAGTATGATAAAAATAGCGATTGCTATTTAACACAAGCACAAATAATAGATATTCTTGAAAATGAATACGGAGTAAAACTAGATAGAAAGAGTGTTTCTAATTCTATACTCTTATTACAAAGATTATCAAACAAATATCCTGAAGATTTTAATTATGAGATCAGCCAACCCGACAATAGAATAGGATACGCTATAACTAAAAGAACTTTTGAATTAGAAGAAGCACGTCTTTTAGATGATTCTATTTATTCATCTAAACTCATCAACAGACATGAAGCTTCTGAATTGATTAAAAAGATCAATAGTACTTTTAGTATTAACCAACAGAAATCATTACCATCATTATCTATCCACCACGAAGAAAAAGGAAACAGCGATAAAAATCAATTCTTAAAAGAAACTCTCTTAAATGTTCAAATCATTACAGAAGCTATCAATCAAAAGAAAAGAATAATATTTAACTATATAGGATTCGATAACAACGGTAAAAAGATGCTGAGAAGAGCTACCAAAGATCCAAGCAAATTTAGAAAATATGCTGTATCTCCTTATTATTTGATAAATAATAATGGTAGATACTACCTTCTTTGCAATTATAAAAAATCCAAAACAGCTGATGAAAGCAAATATGTCAGCGCCTTTAGAATCGACTATATGGAACATGTCTTAATTCTAGAAAATGATGAGAATGGAAGATATAAAACAATTGATGAAGTCAATGCAATTAAAGATGAAAACGATGTTAAATTCGATATTAATAACTATTTAGCTACTCATATGTACATATTTGGAGACGATACTGAATTAATTAATGCCAAATTCAAATCAACCGATCCAAAAAGATCCAAAGTCGATGTAGTGAAAGATTGGTTCGGCGATAAGGCTAAGATTTATGAAATGAATGGGAATTGTTACTTTGATGTAACTATAGATAAAAATTCTTTAATATACTGGTCTATGCAATATGGAGAAGATTTCATACCAGTTGCACCATCTTATTTTGTAGAAGAAGTAAAGGAAGCATTGCAAAAAAGAATAAATTTGCTAAACAAACCCAGTAGCAATTCATAAATGAGTAAAAATGTGTACTTACTCACATATAGGCATTGAGTAAAATAAAGTACGGATAGGGTTAAGCCATGCCTAGCGAGCCTTATCCTTTTTAGATATAAGAAAAACGAGGACTTGATATATGTCTAGACAAGAAACAGTTACATTGACCAACATGGTCATGATCGAAGATGAGAATGAAAAAATATTAGTAGAGGACAAAGTCGATCCACATTGGAAAGGAATTTCCTTTCCAGGTGGTCATTTGCTCCCCAATGAATCCATCGTCCATTCAGCAATCAGAGAAGTAAAAGAAGAAACAGGATTAGACATAAAAGATTTAAAGCTTGTCGGTGTAAACAACAATGTGAGTCCGAATTTCAATAGATATTTAGTTTTCTTATTTAAGACCAAGACCTTTTCTGGTGAATTGAAATCATCAGAAGAAGGAAAAGTCTTTTGGGTTGAAAAGAAAAATCTAAAGAATTATAAACTGACTCCTGAATTCAGTGATTTGATAGAAATATTCTACAATGATTCTATAAATGAGAATTATGCTGTATGGGATGACAAAGGTAAAGTCAAAGATCATCTCTTATAAATAATTGGTTTAATACAAAGTAATACTACATTTTTAGTAAATATAGATTTATAATTTCATTTTGTAGTGGAGGTTATCTATATGTCAGCTGCAGAAATTGTCTTATTCATCGTTTCAATATTCCTTATCATCATTTGCTTAATGCAATCAGGAAAATCCGAAGGTGCCTCCTCAGCTATTACCGGTGGTAACACCATGAACATCTTTTCTAGGACTAAGGAAAGAGGTGTTGATAAAATATTGTCTATTATCACTTTTGCTACCGGAATCGTCTTCTTCTTTGTCACATTGTTGACAATGCTCGGATACTAATCATTTACTAGCACTAAAAGGACCAGCCTATCGGCTGGTTTTTTGATTTATTTTTCTTTGCTCCTAGACAACTCTAATAAATTATTCCTAATTTTTTATGATTAAAGTTTATCCTTTCTATTAACATCATCATTTTTAGACCATGTTTCACCATGATAACGGGCATGTAGTTTATCCAAATTAAATTGAGCAACTTCCTCTAAAGTAATGCCTAAAGCAGATGCAGTTTCTGCTAAGTACCAAAGCACATCACCTAATTCATCTTTTAGATGCTCTTTATCGAGATCATGTTTTTGATATTTATACTTCTTAACTATATCGCAGCATTCACCACATTCACCAGCCAATCCCAAAACACCATTAGTAAGCATATCCTTCTTACCATCTTCAGATATTAAGTTATATGCATGTTTTTGATATTCATTAAACGACAACTTTTCCTTCTTTTCTTCACTCATAATATAATGCTCCTCAATGCTATTTATTTTATCTTATATAAATAGTAAGAAATAAGGTTATTGATTGAATTTAATAATATCTATAGGTCTTTTCTTAGTTAAAAGAATAATAGGAATCAATGTAAACATAAAAGAAAACAATAATCCCAGCAAAATAGGAACGATAAATTCCAAAACATCAAGTGTAATTATGACCAATGCCAAATGATAATAATTCGATACAATTCAAAAACATTTCTATGCTTTAAATTTACATTAGTTATCTAATTTGTTTGGTAGTTAATATTAAAGCTATTGTTTACTATTTATACTTTTTTTCGTTCAATTATCGTGTTTTATAACTTTTAAGTCTTCCTTATTCTTAGCTAAATTTTGAAAAATATATGTCAATTTTAAGATTTTATTTGATTGTATGTGCTTACTTGGTGTATCATAAAGCTTAGCTTGAAAGGAATAGTATCTATGAAAAGTTCTAAAAAAGTTTCAATCTTATCGCTGTTAGTCATTCTAAGTTCTTTAGCTTCATGCAATGGTAATTTGCCTGGCAGTACTGCATCTCCAACAACACCAAATTCAACCATCTCTCCAACAACACCAAAACCCACACCCAGTTCTACTGTAACAAAAGAAGAATTCAACATCACGACTGATGTTGATGATGGAGCCACAATCTCCGGTCTTCCAGAAAAAGCAAGTGAAGGCGATGAAGTCGAATTCCAAGTCGAATTGAAAGAAGAAAAAGAAGTTTCTTATGTCACTATAGATGGAGAAAATATAATAACACCAGAAAAAGGTGTCTATAAATTCGTAATGCCAGCTCACGCTGTAACCGTAAAAGCTGTAACTCAAGATATGAGATATACAGTAAATGTGAAACAAGTTGCTGGAGCTACAATTGCAGTATCTTCCACCTTAGCAAAGAAAGGTGAGACTATAAAAGTTAGAATAGCAATCACCGATTCAACCAAAGAATCACCCATGGTAAAAGCTGGGGATATCGATGTCCCAATGGCTTTAGTAGAAAATGAAACTAAAACATTTGAAGGATCATTCGTTGAACCTGGAAGTGATGTATCTTTATTAGTGACACTATCGGATGCACCTGCAGAATATACAATTCTTGATAAAGCTGGTGATGGTGCAGTTGTAGTAAATGCACCTAAAACAGCTAAAGCTGGAGATAAAGTTACTTTTTCAATGGCTTTAGACTCTGGATTTGAATTTGCTGGTGAAGTTAAAGTTACCGCCGGTGATACTGAAGTTGAAGTCATGACAAATGATGATGGAACTTACTCATTTGTAATGCCTGCTTCAAGCGTAACCATTAGCCAAGAAACAGCAGCATCAATATATAAGATCAATGCTACTATCGGTGAACATTTGGAAGTCGATGTTCCTGATTATGCAGCATATAATTCTAAAGTTGAATTTGTTGTTCCTTCCACCAATGAATATGAAGTTGATAAAGTAACACTAGATAATGTTGAATTGGTTGCAGATGAAGAAGGAAAGTATTCATTCACCATGAAAGATAGAGCTGTAAGTCTAGTCGTAGCTGAAAAAGAGAGATTTGCTCCTATCATATTGAACAACTCTAAACATTTGATGATGACTGCCTATACACACGATGAAGAAACTAACTCATATACTCCTGTGACCCAGGTTAGATGGGGTGAAAAGTTATATATCAAAGTCACACCCAAGGCTGGAGTAAATGAAGGAGATTACGGCATCGACAAGGTAGAAGTAAAACTTAGTGAGAATGACACCCGTGCTTTATACACCAATTCAGATGGATATTACTACAATCCTTCCGCAGTAGTAAGCGATATGACATATGGATTACAATTCACCTTAACTGAAGTCGAACCTATATTTGATGCGAACCATGTAATAGTTGGATCACATGCAGGTGCTTATATCAACTATACATATTCATCAGGAGTTTCATTAGCTAAGACAAAATCTAATTTAGTTGCTGATAGATTTGGAAATATTTCTTTCCCATCATCTTATTCTACAACTTATTCTACAACTACCACTAAGATTACCTCAGTAGATGACACTACAAAAACATTTAAGATGGAAAGTACAGATTATGAAGGTGGATGGACTGACAATGGACTTATATATATCTTATCCACTTCAACATATAGCAATCTCACATATGATCTTGTATTCTTGCAAGGCTCTACCTCAAGCAATCTTGAAACTGAGTATTTAGCAGATTCAAAAGATAGCGCACCTACAAAATATATAGCCAGACTTAAAAATGATACTAAAGACATTTATGTATATGCTGAAAAAACAAGTAGTAAAAAAGCGACTATATCTGAGATTACTTCTATCCAAGTTGCAAATGGATTGACCAGCTTTACTGATGAAGGTGCAATCTTTAAAGCTACAATAAATGGTGAAGATAAATACTTTACTAATAGAAATGGTCTATTAACGGATTATTCAACAACCAATCCTTTGACCCTAACTGGATCTTTAGGAACAATTACTACCGATGGAATTTGCAATGCAACCGTGACAAAAGACGACAATACTATAGATACAACTTATTCAATGGATGGGGAATCTTTAACAATAATTATTGACGGAAAGGAGCATACTTTGAAAGTCGATACAGCCACTAACACATATCAAGAATTAAAATTCTCTGCTGGTTTATATATCGGTGGAAAAGTTTCTTCCTCGCATTCTTACTATAAGATGGAATTAACTCCTGATTTTAAAGGAAAATGGGAATCTTCTGGAAAAAACTCAACAATTACATTCAACGATGATCAAACATTTACTTTTAATTCATATAAAGTTTTGTTATCAGATAATAAAGACTTAGCATTGGTAAGAGATAGTAGTAACACATACTTATTATCAAAGGATATAACAGAATATAGTTCCGACAGCGTAGGTATGGAAATAGTCGGGATAACTAACGGAACTCTAAAGACAGGTGAAAAGTTTGTTGCTGATATATACGACGCTAATACTAGCTCAAGTTCTCTTGTTAAAAAAGCTGTATACTTCGATGGAAACAATTATGTATTTGGAAGTATCAAGAACAACACAGCCATCGATACTAAGGGAATATCGTTTATATTTGTCACTGAAGACAACCATGAAATCAGTATGAAAAATAACAATGGCGCATTAGAAATAGCTATAGATGTATCTGGGACTTATACTGATACAGACACTGAAAATAATCATGGCGAACTAATTTTATCAAACGATGGTACTGGAACTTTAAACAATGTAGCTATAACTTATGAAGTGACTTCCAAAGATGTAATCACCGTCAAAGAAGGCAATACGACATACACAATTTCGTTAGCAAATAGCACATACACAATTACAAACACTGAAGCATTAGTCCTTCCAGCTTTTGCAGGTCAAACATTCAAAGGCAGAATTGACTATTTCGATGAATACAGCGAGGAATATGATACAGTGCCTTATGATGCTTATATAAAGTTCTCTTCTTCAGAAAAAACTTTATCATTCTCAGCCGGTGATGGAGCTTCAGCTTCAAATGTTGAAGGTGGTGAATATTTAAATAACAAAAATGTGGAATATACTTATGATGAAACCTCCAAGGAAATCAACGTAGCTTTAAATGGTCAGACTGTGATCTTTGTTTATGATTCAACCAAGAACACTTTAACTCCAAAATCACAAGTGGATATTGAATCCTTCTTCATTAGAACATACGCTGATTATGCTTTTACTAAAGTAGCTTAATCCGATATCAAAAATAAAAAGGCTTGGATTTTATAATTTCCAAGTCTTTTTATTTTCTGTATTTACTAAATCTTAATTAAACAGTTTCTACAGGCTTATTTTTGGTTGTAGAGAAAGCCTCTACTTGACCGAACATGAAGAAAACAACTTTAAGATAGCTCCTAAGAATGTAGATGAAAAATTAATAACTATAAAACCAAATAAGATAAATCATAGCTATGGCCTTAAATCCATAAATATGATTGCCAGCAAATATAACGATTCCGTATCTATACATCGAAGACAACATTTTTATTTTAAATGTGACTTTGAAAGAAAAATCTAGTGAATAAATCTAGCAAATCCAATAATTTAACTTTTTATATTGTATGTTAAATAAATATATATAAGTGTTAAATTTCTCTTAAATAACCCTAATTTTTAAGCATTGCAATTGACCTTTTTAGTTTATACTTAAAAGCCATGTGTTTTAAAGCACATACACAAATAATATTATCAGGACTTATACCAAGGATTATAAAAATGATAAAAATTGCAATAATAGATGATGAGAAAGAAATGTCTTCCATTCTATCCAATTATGTAAATAAATACGCTAAAGAAAAGAATATAGATATTAATATGGATATATTCCAATCTTCTACTGATTTTCTAACCAACTATAGTGGATACGACATCATATTCATGGATATCAAAATTAAAAATGATATCGATGGAATGGAAACTGCTAGAAGACTTAGATTAAAAGATTCATCAACAGCACTGATTTTCGTAACATCTTATGAGCAATTTGCAGTCAAAGGATATGAAGTTATGGCTTTTGACTTCATCATAAAACCTATTATATATGAGGATTTCTCTTTGAGATTCACCAGAGCTTTAAAGCATATAAATAAAGATATAAACAACAATACAGTAGAAATAAAATTTGGAAATAATATAAAGATCATTTCTATAAATGATATCTACTATATCGAAGCTATAAGTCATAGCTTGTTATTCCATACTACCAATGGAGATTACAAAGGAAGTGGATCCTTAAGAGAATATGAATCTAAACTAGAAAGAAATAATTTCTATAGATGCAATAACTGTTATTTAGTAAATCTTAGGTACGTAAAGAATGTAGAAGGATTAGATATATATGTAAATACGACCAAACTTAATATCTCACGTCCTAGAAAGAAAGGATTTCTTTCTGCATTGAATAGATTCTTAGGTAAATAATTATGATGGAAATGACTCAATTACAGTTCTATAAATCATTTCAATTCATGATAGAACTGATGGTAGGTGAATCTTTGTTTCTAATTTCGATGAAGAGAAGGAAGTATTTTATTATTAGGTTAGTTGTTGGATTGTGTGCAATATTTACCATTTCTTATTTCTTTCCAATAGCATCCGATAACTTCCTATATAGATCATTTATGTTTATATCCTTATTCGTCACAACAATAGCTTTATCGAAGTTTCTATTCAAAGAAAGCTTATTGAAATTATCTTTTTGTTGTGTAGCTGGATACACAATTCAACATTTAGCTTATCAAATGAATAACATCGCCGTCTTAGCTATGACTAAAGGTAAATCAACTATATCTGGAATGTATGGTCAAAGCTTTATGCCTACTTTTTCAAATCCATTCTTTACTGTAGTATATTTCTTTTTCTTCGTATATATCTATTTTTTTGGATTCTATATATTCGGAAGAAAACTATTGAATCAGAAATTCCAAATGCCTCCTTTATTTGGATTTATACTTACATCGACTCTATTATTAGTCGATGTAGTTTTAAATGCTGCAGCAGTTTATATAATACAAACTTATCAAGGGTTAATTCTAACCGGTGTATATAACATCGTTTGCTGTATTTTAGGATTGTTCCTACAATTTGAAGTCTTATTGAGATGGGATTTGTTTTCACAATTAAGAATGAGCAAACTGATAAGAAGATATGAAAAAGATAAATATGAAGCAGTCAAAGAAGCTATGGATATAGTCAATATAAAATGTCATGACTTAAAACATGAAATTAATAGACTGAAAGAAACATCTACAATTCCACCTGATTTAGCAGATGAAATGATTGATTCGTTATCTAGCAAATTATCTATAGCTTCGACTGGAAATTCAGCATTAGATGTAGTTTTAAATGAAACAAATAAAATTTGTATGAAAAATAAAATCAGAGCTAGTTATATGGCTGATGGAAGTCTCATCTCTTTTATAGACGAAGAGGATATATATAGTTTATTCAGTAACTTATTAGATAACGCTATTGAAGCTGTATCTAAATGTCCAATAGAGAAAAGAACTATGGGAATCAGAATAGAAAATAAACTAGATCAATATGTGTCTATCACTGTATATAACTATTGCATAGATTCAGAATTTGTATTTTCTAATGGATTACCAAAAACGACTAAGAAGCATGAAGATATTCATGGCTTTGGACTCAAATCAGTTAAACGAATTTGTGAAAAATACGATGGCACTCTAGACATTTGTCCTGAAAATAATTTTTTCAATGTGAATATTCTTTTTAAAAATACTCAACCTAACAGCAAAAAATAATAATCGACAAAAACTAGCAAAATGACCATTTTTTAACCATCAAATAACAATCTAGGTTTAGCAAACGACAAATTAAGGGCTCTAAAATTGCTTAGAAAGCGCTTTGAAATCACAATACTGGAAATAATTTCCTTCTTTCTAAGACATTGGATCCTATCTAGAAAGCTGAAAGTTATTAATCAAAACACAAGGAGCTTAAAATGAAAAGCAAGAAAATTTGTTCGTTGCTGATGATTATGGGATTAGTCATGTCCAGTGGAGTTTTATTGGCTAGCTGTGGAACCAACAATGATTCAACTCAAAATTCAACCCAAAGTGAAGTCAAAGTTAAAAAGTTGAATCTCGACACTTCTAAAGTCAAAACAGAATTTGATTTCAATGAAGCTTTCTCTTATGAAGGATTAAAAGTCACTGCTGAAATGAGTGATGGAACAACTAAAGATGTCAGCTTATCCGATTGCAAAATCACAGAGCCTAATATGGAGTTGCCAGGAAGAAGAGTAGTACTTATTTCTTATTCCGGACAAACTGCTAGATATCAAATAACTGTAAAGGATAGAGTCTATCCTACCATCTCAGAGACTTCATTGTTAAATATCACCGGTGAAAACGAATCAGTTGCATATAGAGTCGAAGCAGAAAACATCGATATGACCAATGTCAAAAAAGGCGAAGGTGTTACTAGCTTCGTTAAAGATGCACCTGAAGGTGCTGAAATCACAGGTGGTGGAAAGTATCTCACCAGCTATGGTGCTAAATATAATTATTTCGGATTCACCTTCAATTCCGACAAAGAAAATATACAGGAATAACATTAGTCTTTAGAATGGCTTATAGCGGATCTAAGAACTCAATCGATGTACAAGATAATTTAAAAGCTTATATGAACAGAGAAGTAGTTGATGGAGAAGAAAAAGGTAAATTATCGTTAGTCGGATCTTTAGAGAAGGGTGAATGTACTTGGAAGGATATAGTCATTAGAAATGTCACTTTGAAAGAAGGAACAAATACTCTTACATTCGATGCCTTATCCGACAATATTCCTGATATCGATTATATCGACTTCTATGTAGGAATGCGTTACATCAGTTCAGTAGCAGAGTTGACAGAAGGAACATTGATGAAAGACTTAGAAACCTTCGATACTGAATATGCATCTACAAGAGAAGATTGGGCAATTGCTAACCCAGATAAAATAGTGAATGGTTTAGGACTTGAGACAGTAACTAAGGAATCCGAGGGAAAGACTACAAGTGGTGGAAAATCAGTAGCTGCTTTAAATAGAGGATCTCAACTTTCAACCACAATGAGATTAGCTAAAGATTCAACAATAAAATTGGAATTTATAGCTGCTAAAGTAGATGATTACAAAGTTAAAGAAAACTGGGAATTCTATATCGATGGATTCAAGCTTGAATTAGTCGAAGATAGAAATATCAAAGGTGGTAATGCAGCTGCTGGTGAATATTGGGATTGGATTGCAACTGATTTAGGATCATATAACTTAACTGAAGGAGATCACTTCTTCTTGATAAAGAACACTGGATCCGATTGCAACATCGATGGAGTGCAATTCACAGTAGTATCTAGTGGCTCTTATGATGAATCAGGTTCAGCCTTAGATAATCAAAAGAAACCCGAACCCGAGCCTTCTAAAGCCGATTTAGAAATAAGCGCTGATGGAGAATATAAGATAGAAGCCGAGAATCTCGATAAAACAAATTGGGTATTAAGGAAAGACTTAGCTGATGCCGGAAAGGGATTCACTGAATCTTGGAACAACGATTTTGGATCAGGAACCAGCGTTAGAGGATTGACTAATGGAACCGTCATCACCGCTACTGTCGAAGCCAAAAAAGCTATTAAAGATTTAAGAGTAGGAATGAGAATGTCTTATTATGACAGTGAGACATATGATTTCTCAAATACAGTAATCACTTTTGCTGGACAAACATTAACACCTGTTCCCGCAGGAACTTTCGGCCATAGAGATGGTAGCGATTATTGGAAATGGGTTGATGTTTCATTAGGAAAGGTAGATCTTGAAGTTGGAACATACACATTCAGCATGACTACTAATGGTGGATTCAATCTCGATTACTTTAGTTTCTCCAATTCGGCTAATCCTGAGCCTGAACCCGAGCCTAACACAACAATTACAAAAGCCGGTGAAACTAGAATTGAAGCCGAGAATCTCGACTTATCCAAATTAACTCTTCAACCAGCAATGTCATCAAATACTGAAGTAGATTCTAAAAATCCAAGCAATTATTGTGTTTGTGGTATGAATGTGAATAGTATATTGAGCTTCACATTCAAGCTTGATATAGATGCAAATGTTCAAATATCAGCATTGATGGCTAAATATGAATCTAGCTTCTCAACAAAAGACAAGTTGGAAGTCAAATTAAATGACACCACATTGGCAGTAGAAGAGAAGAATTTAGGAAGAGCAGAAGATGGTTCTAACGATTGGCACAATTGGATCGATGTTAAATTTGGTGGTGTTCAATCCTTGAGTGCAGGAACATATACATTAACTTTAAAAACATTGACTGAATCAAATGCAAATATAGACTGCTTTATCCTAAATACTACTGTTTCTGAATAATTCTATTTATTTAACAATTTAATAAAGGAGGTAAAAATGGCTTTTAAGAAAAAATATATATACCCGATTGTTGCAGGCGTGATAAGCCTTGGCGTCATCGGAGGTTTAATTGCAGGAAACATAGCTTGTTTCGCTAACAAAAATTTAATTACTTCATATTTGTGTGGATATGGATTTGATGACGATGGTCAAAATTCCAAAGAAGCAAGAGAAAGTGGAAACGAATTAGCTAAAGATGTCGAAGCTAGTGGTGCTGTATTATTAAAGAACAATAATAAAGTACTTCCATTAGCCAATAAAAAAGTAAATGTCTTCGGTTGGTCTGGAAGCGATGCTGGTTTCATGCCACAAGGCACAGGATCAGGAACAGGTTCAAGAAATGATCTAGTAACTTTCTTGGGTGGATTAAAAGAAGCTGGTGTTGAATACAATGAGAATTTAGCTAAAGCTTACAATGATTTAGGTTGGAATAGAGTCTCCGGCGGCTCATACGTCATCGAAGCTCATGGACAAAAATATAAAGATTTCTATGGAGTTGCAGAAGCACCTGAAAGTTTCTATACAGATTCTCTTATGACCGATGCAGTTAATTATTCAAATACTGCTATTGTTGTAATAGGACGTATGATGGGTGAAGGAAACGATTTCTCTAAAGTTCAATACATTTCCGAAAACAGCAAACAATTACCTGGAGAGGATGGCGAAGATTCTACAAGAAAGACTCAGCAACTTTCCGAACGTGAGGAATACATGATTCAAAAGGTTACTGAAAATTTCGAAAACGTCATCGTAGTGACTAACAACGGTAATCCATTAGAATTAGAATTTGCAGACAACGATAATATCGATGCTGTAATCGATATGGGAATGCCCGGTACCCGTGGAACTATAGCAATTGGAGAAATAATCGCTGGAAAAGTAAATCCATCAGGAAGATTAGCTGATACCTGGGCATATGATTTATCTACTGCCGCTGCATACGCAACATCCGGATTAGAAGGTGTAGGAAGATATACAGATGCTGCAGCCTCTTACACTGAATATAGAGAGAATATCTATACTGGTTACTATTGGTACGAAACAGCAGATAAAGAAGGATTCTGGAATTCTAATTTTGCTAAAGAAAGATGGGGTATCAAGAACGGATATAAAGATGTTGTTCAATATCCCTTCGGATATGGATTGTCATATACAACATTTGATTGGAAGATAAATAAATGCAATTTAAATGATGGTGCTACGATTACAAAAGACGGAAAGATTGAACTTGAAGTCACTGTAACAAACACTGGAGATTTACCTGGAAGAGATGTAGTAGAGCTTTATTATTCAGCACCATACACCAAAGGCGGAATTGAAAAATCAGCAATCAAACTAGGAGCCTTTGCAAAGACTGCCGAATTAAAACCTGGACAATTCGAAAACGTCAAATTGACTATGGATGTAGAAGAGATGAAATCCTATGATTGTTATGATGCTAACAACAACGGATTCATGGGCTATGAATTAGAAAAAGGTGATTATGAATTAACCCTAAGAACTGATGCTCACACCTTAAAAGAAACATTGGATGGAACTAATAGGCTCACATTTAAAGTGGCTGATGATATTAGATATGAGACAGATAGTGTGACAGGTGAAAAAGTAGAGAATAGATTTACCACTTACACCAACAGCACTTCTGGTGCATCTAGTAAAATCGATGAGCCTTTCAATCCAAAAGCTCATTCTATGGATGGATCCGAGAATGAAGGTGGCCCTATTCAATACATGACCAGAAATGATTTCATTTCTACGTTCCCCACCGAAAAAGGTGAAGATAGAAAGGCTGGAAATCTAAAAGATGATATGTTAGAAGTTTCTGCCCCCGTCGAAGAAAAAGGAGCAGTTGCACCTACATTCGATTCTAAAGCTACTTCTTGGTCTATCCAAGAATTGTTCGGTGTCAATTATGATGATCCTATGTGGGATGAATTAGTCTCTCAATTATCATTGGATCAAGCAGCAGACTTGATTACAAGAGCTGGATTTGGAACCATGGCAATAGATTCTATTGCCAAGCCAAAGACAGTCGATGCAGATGGTCCTAGCG
>ENA-OPKR01000010-OPKR01000010.1-human-gut-metagenome-genome-assembly--contig:-NODE-10-length-24890-cov-5.659432_pt1 | contig 24890 bp, 26 predicted proteins | sample MGYA00241790_ERZ501707 | MGnify/ENA primary metagenome ERZ501707 (study PRJEB25962, sample SAMEA2042295) | human gut metagenome | biome: human gut; feature: human-associated habitat; material: faeces... | reverse complement strand
AGTATGAAACGACAAGTGATAACAATACAAGAAGATATGGTCATCTACGCCCCACATCATGGTGAGGTGTGGATGACTGTTTGGGAGATTGCCGAACTGTTGAATGTAACAGGGACAGCAGTGAAGAATACCATCAAGCGCATTTGGAAACAAAGTGTGCTGAAAGATTTCCAGCATTCTCAATACGTCAAACTTGAAAATGGATATTCTGCGCATGTCTATGATATGGAAGTAATTATCGACATAGCACTTCAAATGGATACATACCAAGCATTGCTTTTTAGAAGATGGCTTGTTGAAAAGATAGGAAATCGCAAAGAATGTCAAGCTACTTCAGGAAAGCAGGGGCGAACGACGATTATCGTGATGAATGGAACGATGCCGAGAGGTATCAGTTAAGCATTACACCTTAATTATAAAATAGCGTACAGAGAAGAAATACCAAATGGTTGTATCACTCTGTGCGCTTTTTGCTTTCTATTTGTAGCGCAGTTTGCATATTTTAGAATGTTTGTCATCTATTACGGTGCGCTTTCTTACACAAAATAATCGAGATATTCAAGCGAATTGGCTTAAATAGTCTTAAATTCACGTCAAATAATAGATTTTCTCAATCATTATTGCTGTTTTCTCGATTAATTTCCGTACTTTTGTACTCGGACTGTATATGCTCGACCGTTTTTTGTCACAGTTAGACGTGTTCTTACAAGATAATCGAGTCGGCAGCCTACGCCGTGCTGAGTGTAGTGAAGTCACTTATCTGACATATCTATACAAAAGCGGGTGTTGGGTGGGAAAAGCAGTCCAGACATATAAGGCGTTTATCTGACGCTCTGTTTAAGACACATCGAAATCTTGCAACCATATCGATATTTTGGTCTTGAACTTAGCAACGATAGATGTCCCGGGTGTGATTATATCAAAATCCCGTGGAGACCTTGTAAGCATAGATTGTACCCTTTTGGGCACAGTCAAATGTATTATATAGGTCTCTTTGCGGTAATGATTTTCATATCGGCGTGGGCTCTAACGTTGTCTGTTCAACCAAAATAGGCAATGCAAGAGCCTCGATGTGTGGGATGGGCAACAGGACGATTCCACGCTTTTTTGTGTCAATTTATTAACTGGGTTCTGCTTAGAATAAGTTAACACCGATATGAAAGTCGATGAACGTGCATTAAAAGATGTACACACCGTAGGAGGTGGTGAAACTCCTCCCTGTGTTGGACTTACCTCCAACACCCTCCCCAAAGCTCAAAGCACTGTTTCCGCTGAGAGTTCACAAACAGGGGTGTCCACCAGAGGTGTCCATATATTAAGTAAGTCTAAAGTACAAAAGGAGGAAGAAATTCCTCATTGGTATGCTTTACGCACCACCTATGGTAGAGAGAAAAAAGCATACGACTACATGACAGCCAAAGGTATCACGGCTTTCTACCCTACTACAGAAACTGTAAAACTTATAAAAGGTAAACGTAAAGTTGTTACCGAGTCTCGTTTACCAAACATCTTCTTCGCCTACGGTACCGAAGAACAACTCAAATTTTTTGTTTACGACAACGTAAACCTCCCATTCCTTCGTTTTTATTATCATCATACCCATATTGGCAGCAGAATAGAGAAGACTCCATTGATCGTTCCCGATTATCAAATGGAAAGCCTCAAAATTGCGTGCGCTTCAGAGGAAAATGATATTATCATCGTCTCTGGAGAAATCCAGAAGTTTGAGAAAGGACAGTTGGTACGAGTGGTAAAAGGTGAGTTTGAAGGTTTTATGGGAATAGTGGCACGTCATAAAGGACAACAGCGAGTGGGCATTGTCGTGGACAACTTGCTGACTGTCTTGACAGCATATGTACCGAGTGCTTATTGTGAGAAATTAGACAATTTATAAACAATGAATATGGACAATAATAAGTTGTCACGATATGAATTAATGAAGAAAGAAAAGGCTGTTGTTGCACGAATATGCAGCGATGACGAATTTGCCTATTATTTCTTTCATGAAAAATGTCGTCCTTTGTTTAGTAAGATACTTTGGACGATATTTGGAAACAATTCTGATTATGACGAACTTGTAAACGAACTATATCTGTTGCTGAAAAAGCCAAATGCCGAGGGCGAATATTGGCATGCTTTAAAGACTTATGACTATCGAACAACATTGTTTGATTGGATTAAGACAGTTGCGGTTCGACATTTTTATAATTCAAGTAAACAAACTTTTGATATTCCAGCACACATTCTTGATACGGCTGTTCTTGAAAGCATGATTGGCGAGATGGAGAAAGCAGAACATCGTAAATATATGTGGTTCAAGTATGTTGAACAGATGGACGATACGCAAGTTGCCATCAAGTTGGATGTGGAAAAGCCGAAACTCATAAATTTGGCAAGAAAAGCCATAAGACAGTTTAAGGTTGTTGTAGAACACAGATTCCCTGAATATTATGACAGTCTGTTTTCAAAAGAAGACAGCAACGATGTTGATATTGATGACGTAAGTAACAGAATTTCTGACGAAGCAGACAGCAAAGCAAAACTTGACATTAGTCAGTATCTGCAAGCAATGCCGAATGAAAGATACAGACACGTTATATATTCTTTATTCATAAAGGATATGGAGCCAGAAGAGCTTGCCTCAGAAATGAACACACCAGTGTCGAACATCTACAACATTAAAAAGCGTGCTTTAGACCAACTACGGGATTTGGCTATTTACTTCAACGAGATAAGCAATTTGGAAAAACATATTAATTTGATTTCTGATGATATAAAAAGAGAAATACTCATCTCTTTATTCATAGAGAGAGCAAGCTATGAAACTGTTTGCTCAAAAATGAACATAACAGAAGTCAAATTAAAAAAGTTGAAGAAAGAGGCAATTAAAGAATTGAGAAACAAAATATTTAGGGCAAAATCATGAGCATTTCAAATAATATATTAGCAGCGTTTGTGGCTGGTGTTAGCACCAAACAGGAAGACGAGCTTGTTATGAAAGAGTCTTCTGATAATGAGGACTTTTCTGATTTGCTTGATGTCTTAGATGATGTGGATGCCGTTGATGGAATGAATGAACTCAGAAATGAGTTCTATGAAAACATTGATGGTTGGGAAGAGTTTAAGGATTATAATACTAGTATTAAATAGAATAAGTATGAATAAAACATTATTAAGTTTATTTGAACAAAACGAGCAAACGTTTCGTGAAGAGCTGTCTTTAATATTGCTCCCAAGAGACAATAAAAAGCTGCAAGATTTCATGAAAGACTTCTTCATAAACAAAGTATCTGTAGAAGAATATAAGAAGGAGTTATCAGTCAACGAAATTGCTATGCTCAATTCCGTCATGAAGTTAGTTGTATTACAAATACCAAGCACCAGTACCCCAAGTGGCTTACAAGATGATGGTAACAAAGCCCAAGACGTAAATACAAAGGATTCATGTTATGCCGTAAATATGAAAACATTAGGATTTACGGCTATTGGCAGTTTAGCAGGAAGTCTTTTGTTTAAGACTTGGGGTGGAGTTTTACTATCTATTGCTGGTTGTGCATTTGGGATGTATATATCGTCAAAATCACGCCAAAAACAAAATAGAGAAGTTAACAGAAAGATTGATGTCTCAAAATATATCCAGACTTTAAAAGGTATATGTAAGAGTATTGACGATGTTATTTTTAACTATCATACTAGTGTAAATAACATAATTAAAGAGTATGAAAATGTACCGAAAGCTACTCTTGCTACAGCCTACAAGCCATTATTGGATAGACTTGCCTCTCTTTACATAGCTATAAATACTGCTGATACCTCTACATATATCAAATCAGAAATTGATAAGTTGTTTAGAACATTAAAGAATCATCATTATGAGATTCTTGGATATAATGATGAAACAAAAGAGTATTTTATTAACACGATAAGCTCAAACGTAAATGAACGTACCATTGTAAAACCTGCCATTTTAGAAAATGGCAGGTTGTTAGAACAAGGTGAATGTTTAATACCTAAAAATTAGCTTTATGAATTATATTAAGCCAGACAAATCAAAGCATTTATACATTTTAGGCTTTGATTTTGGTCACGGAGAAACGTCTGTGGACAAATGTGATATACAATGGAATGCTACATACAGTCAACTAGGTTCTCCAGAATCTATTGAAATTTTCAACGGTGTTCCTGCTATCAAATCCGTAGTATTAGTTGAGAAAAAGAAAACATTCCAAAATAGAGAGCAGAAAGAGACTCCAATGTTTGGAATGCCAGATACTGGAGAAACTGTATATATAGGGCAACAAGCGGTTTCACATTATGGAAATCCGAAGAACCATACTGACGATGTTGATATGTCCTATTTCTCATATTTCAAAAAGAGACCATCAGATATGTCTGATGAAGATAAAAAAGTGATGCGAACTTTCATGCATGAAGTCTATGAGCAAATAAAGAAGCAGCGTCAAGAATTAAAAGACGATAATCATTTGGTATATATTGCATGCCCTTCTAATGCAAAAAAATGGACAGAAAAAGAATTGGAAGAATATGCTCAAATTGCATTAGAAGCAGGTTTGCCATTAGCAAAGATAGATGACAATATTGGAATTATCCGAGAGTCTAGAGCCGCTTTTTTAAAAGCAATTAGTAATCCAAAATACAAATCTTCGATTATAGAAGGCTTATTACTGATAGACTTTGGCTCTAGTACTGTTGACTTAACGTACTATTCTTCAAGATTTACTGATAAACCTATTGATGGTGGAGACGAATGTGGAGCATCTCATGTTGAAGAAAGAATTGCAGAAGATATGAAGATGAAGTTTTCAAGTGTATTGAAATCTATGGAAGAAGTTTCGTCAGCAGAAACAGCAATCCTTCTCAATATTCGTGATAGTAAAGAGTATTTTTACACATGGAATAGTGAAGATATGGAAATTAGTCTTCCTCTTCGCAAATACACAAAAGGCTTAATTAAAGAATCTGCGGATTATTTCTATTCTGATGATGAAATAAAGGGGCTTCTATCAGATTATATAGAATCTATCAAGGAAGCCTTTGTATCTTATAGAGATACCTATCTAAAAAGAATGCCAGTAAAACTGATATTCCTAACAGGAGGGGCTTCTCGAATGGACTTTATTCAGCAAATCGCCCGTGAAGTTTTTGCGTATGATGGCGATTTTTACAAAGAGACGAATCCTTCATTAACAATTTCAAACGGAATAGCTTTGGCTGGTCGTGCAGATTTACGCACCTGTTCCATGGAAGATGTCCTCTTGAAAAGTGATGTAATAAATAAGGCGGATATTGCCACGAACACTATAGAGAAGACGGCTTCTTATATAGCAGAAAGAGTTATCACCCTAACAAGCGAATGTTATAAATCATTTGCAGATAAAAGTTATGATGACGATTTAGAGTCATTAGAAAACGATATCAAAAGAAAAATCGACTCCATTGATGCAGGCTCATATCTCACATATGCTTATAATGAAGTTTTAAAAGATGTAACCAATAATCGTATCATTCCAACTATAAATGATATAGTTAGAGATTATTTTCCAAGTTTTGAAATCGAAAATATAACATCTTCGGAACATTTCTCTTTGTCGGTAAACTCTGATAATATTTCTACTATATCTTCAGTAATATCATCTAGCCTAAATAAAATAAAAGAAGGACTTATAGAAGGACTAGGTAAATTGCTGTGGAATGTTGCAGCACGAGGTATTGTTGCAGTAAAAAGTGTTGCTGCTAATATTGGCATTGGTCTGATTAATATATGTAGAGATAAGCCTATTGACTATGTTGATGTAGGTGATGTGGTTGATAAGGTAACAATTAGTTTTAGAGACAAACATACAAAACTGTCTTCTTCGAGAAGAAATGATGTTAAAAAGGCATTTTGTGACAACGTCTCAACTTATAAAAGCAGCATTTGCTCTGACATAAAATATAAACTCAAATCAGAATCATCATTGATTAATCAAATAAACATCAAAGGAAGAGACGATATAAAAACATACATCCGAAAGCAGATAAAAAGTGCTCGTATTATGCTAAATTAAATATAAAGACTATGCCAAACATTACAGTTTCAAGAATACAATTAGCAGAGAACCTAATAAAAGGTGTTCAATACTTATCTAGACGAGAGGTTCTGAATGAACTGTCATCAGACAATTCTTCATTTACACTTACTTGTAATGAATCACCATTTCAAAACAGTCTTGTAGATTGGATAAAAATAGATCAAGTTGGGGCATGTCATGAATATACAACTCACCAATACTATTCTGTTATTCAAAAAGTTCTGTTTTCATGCCATCTTCCTGAAAAAGTTCAGATTATTTTCTTGATTCATGGTGATGGTGAAAAGGTAAATTTGTATTTGGGAATAAAACGATTGGATGAGTCATCTGCTTTTGGCTCTGATGATATGCTCGCAGAAAACATAACGATGTATTTAAATACACTTTTACCCGGTTCCAAAGCTAAATATATAGAAGATTTGGACAAGGTTGGCAATTCTATAGTCGATGAAATTAATGATAAGAAATATCGTTATCTTTATGCCTTGTCTGGTATACCTTCTATGATACAAAAAGAAGGAGAAGAAAACTTGGATTCCATAAACACTTTAATAGGACCTCTTTCTAGAAAGAGATTCGTGTATTATGTCGTTGCAGACCCTGTGAATGAATATGATGTAAACGACAAAATGATTAAATGTTTAGAAATGGCGGGAAAGATAGAATCTGTTAAATCTTATAATATATCAGAAACCGACAATACGTCTGTAACAATCGGGTCAAACAATTCGTTTTCGGAGACCATTACAGAAAGCAATGCTACAGCTGTAAATCGGAAAGGTAAAAAACATCATTTTTGGTGTAAATGTATGTCAACGATTGGGCTGGGAGATTTTATAGATCAGTCAACAAATACGATAACTAATGGTATTTCTCGTGGAAACTCACATGCCGAAATAAATAATAACACGCAAGGATTTTCAACGACAAAATCTATGACGTTGGTCAATAAATGTGCAGAACATGCAGCAAATAATATGTCTCTTCATGCAAAACGATATGAAAATGGACTTGCTTTAGGTATGTGGAATGTAGGAGTGTATCTTTTGTCTGACGAATCTTATGTTGCACAAAATGCAGCAATGCAGTTGCGCTCAATTGTAAGCGGAGTGAATTCTTCATTGGAACCTATAAGAATACATAATATTTCTTATTTATTAAAAGCAAAAGGAATTTCTTCAAATATGCTTACTGCTATTTCCTCATTTTCGAGTTTACCTATTGTAATAAATACTTTGGATGGGAATTCTGTTAAATCCAATTTTGATTGTAAGAACGAGAATATAACAACGTGTCTTACCACCGAAGAATTGTCAAGTTTTATAAACCTACCTCAGAAAAGTGTACCAGGAATAAGTGTTGTTGAAAATTCTTTCGACTTTAGTTTAACACCTCAAAAGGACTGCAATAGTACTAATATAGATATTGGCCAACTTTTATATAGTGGTGTAGAATCAAATATCAATGTATATCTTCCCCTCGACACCCTCTCTCGTCATGCCCTCGTCTGTGGTGTGAATGGCAGTGGTAAAACAAATACGGTATTAAGCGTCCTTGACGGTTTCATGAAAGCCAACCGTCCTTTCTTTGTTATAGAACCAGCCAAGACAGAATATGTAGATTGGGCGATAGAATACAACAAGACCATAAAAGACCCCCAAAAGAAGATTAAGATATTCATACCTGGTTGTGAGAGATATGCGAAGGGTGGAATAACACCAGATAAGCTACAGTTGAATCCATTTGAAGTAATAAATCTTCCAAACAGCGAGATGAGAGTTCTTTCTCACATCGACCGTTTAAAGGCTACGTTTGCATCGGCCTTCCCTATGCAGGATATTCTTCCTGTCATCATGGAGCATTTATTGTATAAGCTCTATACCGACAAGCATCAGATGCTTGATAAGGATGACAAGGCCAACTATATGAAGAAAGGTTTCCCGACACTTACAACTATAAATTCTCCATTCATAGACGAATTGATGTCTGACATAGGCTATGCCAAAGAGAACACTCAAAACATCTCGGCAGCATTGCGCACTCGTTTCCAAAGTCTGAAATATGGATGGAAGAATGAATTACTCAACAATGAGAAACTAAGCGGAAAGACTTGGAATGACGACAAGAAAGCATGGGAAAATAATGAAATGACATGGGAAGAATTGTTTGGCTCTCCTGTTGTTGTCAACCTTTCATACGCTGGTGACGACCAAGACAGAGCCTTCATCATGTCGTTGTTGCTTCAGTTCCTCTATGAATATCGAATAGCAGAATCGGAAACAGGCAAGGTGGATTTCAATTCAAACAAATGCCGTCATCTTGTGGTTGTGGAAGAAGCACACCGAGTGATGGCTAACTGCTTGAATCCTGAGTCGCCACAATATAAGTCGGGACAGATGTTCAGCAATTTCCTTTCAGAAGTTCGTGCCTATGGACAAGGCATGATGGTAGTTGACCAAGTTCCTACACGACTGATTGAGGATGCCATCAAGAATACCAATGTTAAGATTATTCACAAATTGGTAGCATCGGATGACTCGCAACGCATAGCTGAATGTATCGGTCTGACACCAGAGCAGCAAAAGGTGATAGCAAAGTTGTCTATTGGTCAAGCAGTCTTGGCTGGTTTCAATAGTGCGAATGTTGGTTCAAGTGATAGTTCTGACATCTATTTGGCACAAATCAACAAGATGAAGTAAAAAATGAGATAGATATTGCAAAATGCCTATCTCTATAATAACAAAAGAAATAATAAAAACATGGCAGAAGAAAAGAAATATACAGGATATGGCACTTGTACGTTTGCCAATGGCGAATATACAGGTGAGTTGGTTGATGGCGTTCGCCAAGGCTATGGCGTGTTTAAGTTCTCCAATTATGACATTTATGATGGTGATTGGGAGGCAGGCAAGATGCATGGTAAGGGAATTTATAAATTCTACGACCCTATCAAGGATAAATACGCAAGCAAGTATGAGGGAGACTTCAATAATGGAATGCGTGAGGGAAAGGGTAAAATGACATACGCCAATCATGATGTCTATGTTGGCTCATGGCAAAAAAACCAACGTACTGGCAATGGTATCTGTTGGTTCGGAAGTGGTGATGTATTCCAAGGAATATGGAAGTTCAACCAAATGGTACGCGGTGTATTCAGAAAAGCCAATGGTGAAGTTTTTGACGGAGAGATAAAGAAAGGCAAGTACAATGGCTATGGCAAATTGTTTTGGAGTAATTCCAAATGGTTTGAAGGCATCTTCGTTGATGGCAAGCCATACAAAGGTATGCTATTCACGGTAGATGGCAAGATTTCCGAATACAAGGACGGGGAACAATTATAAAGTAAAGCGTATGGGCAAACAGAAAGTCATCATGCTGTTGATAACATATAAATGCAATCTACGTTGCAGTTATTGTTATGAGCCAAAGGTAAGCAACTTCAAAATGAGTGAGGCAAAAGTCAAAAGCATTATCCAAGAGCAAATGGATGCATTGGGTGATGATTATGAGGCCGTTGAAATTCAGTTCATGGGTGGTGAACCCTTGTTGGAATTTCCACTTATCAAAGAATGTGCCGAGTGGCTTTGGTCAACATCTGTTACCGACAAACAAATGATGCTGTTTGCTCCTACCAATGGAACCTTGCTGGCCAACGACATGAAGGAATGGTTTGCCAAGAATAAAGACAGAATTCATTTGGGGTTGAGTTTTGACGGCGATATGGCTATGCAAAATGCCAATCGTTCATCATCATTCCATCATGTTGATTTGGATTTCTTCGTCAATACTTGGCCAAACCAAAGCGTGAAGATGACCATATCGCCAGACACAATATCGAATATGGCAGATGGCGTCAAGTTCCTGCATCAGAAAGGTTTCAAATATATATCTGCCGACTTGGCGATGGGAGACTCCGTGGAGTGGACTAAAGAGAAACTTGGCGTTTATCAAACGGAGCTAAAGAAATTGATTGAGTTTTATTTGGCAAATCCTCGGTTGATACCATTCTCCATGTTGCGAGTGGATGTTAACGCCATGATGCATTCGAGTGCAGAATCCCATAAAACATGCAGTTGTGGTGAGGATATGGTGTGCGTTGATTGGACAGGAAAAACGTATGCTTGCCATTTGTTTTCCCCTGTGACAATATCAAAGGAAAAGGCAGAAAAGGCAGTTAATACAATTGATTTCAAAGACCATTCATGTTTCAACAAGGGCAAATGTTCAAAATGCCTTCTCAATACAGTATGCACACATTGCTACGGAATGAATTATGTTTGCTCGGATGACATCAATACGCCTTCGTCCTTTCATTGCAGCGCATTCAAATTGCTTTTTGTGGCAAATTGCCGTTACCAGTTGCAAATGGCAAAAAGAAATGGGGATGATGCCACTATAGAGCAGATAAATAAGGTAATCAATAAAATCGTATAATCAAAAACGAAAATCAAAATGGAAAATGAAATGTTGGAAACCAACGAAAAGTTGGAACAGATAGAAGCAAATGCGTTGGAAAATACAGATGAAGTAACTCCTTTGGAGAATACGGATGAGTCTGTAGAACCGACCGAGAGTGTTAATGAACCAAGTATGGAAATGAGCAACTGTATGTGTATGGGTAGCTGTGGGTCTAACTACAGTGTTAGTACAAACTGCATGTGCATGGGCAGCTGTGGATCTAATTATCATAAATAGATGGGATTGGAGTCATTAGAGAAAATTGAAACTATCCCTATCAATGAGGTAGTGGATGACAAGTTGGAACCATTGGCTGATAGTTCCAACGAATGTGTTGAGTCTGCATCATTGGAAGATGTGGAGAATCTGCAATCACGTTATGAAGGAGCAGAGTTTGTTAAAGATTTGGAAATGTCAGAAGGAATAGCGGATTATCTTGAAAATGTAGAAGAAATAAAGTATGAGAACTGGCAGAATCTCTCTTTGGAACAAAAGGAAGAGGTGTTGAACAAAATAGAACAACATATTGCTGCAATCGAGCACCGCCCTGCCCTTAAAGTGGAGTTGGAAAACTTGCCTGAAAGAACTCTTGGCTATCAAAGTGCATCAGAACATAAGATAGTGCTAAACTCCATGTATGTAGGTTCGTCTGACCCGAATATACATAAGGAAGTCGTCAATACCATCATACATGAAGGACGACATGCTTATCAGCATTATAACGTGGATGTTAAATGTATTCATGAGTCAGGAGCAGAGGTAGAAACATGGCGTGAAAACTTCTACGATTCGCAATATCAGTATTATAGGAGTACAGGGCAAAGGATAGTTATCCCATACAATGACGGCTCTTTGCACGATGTGGATTTCCGACTCTATTACTATCAGCCTGTTGAAATTGACGCGAGAAATTTTGCAGATGATGTAATGAAGAGATTGGAAGAAAAAGGAATAGTTTAATTTATAATCAGAAGAAAGGCTCATGAATAAGTCGAAATTAACTATAATGCTATTCTTTAGTGTTTTAGGGTAAACATTCTTCACCTCTTGTAAAGGTTCGGCTGGCAAGAAAGCAGCGACAGAAACATTGGAGTTCATCGAAAAGAAAGCGGCAAGCAAGGCTGCCAGTAGTGTTGAAAGAGAGGCTGGACAAGTGGAACGTGCGATAGAGGAAAATGCAGACGATGCCTATCGCTCAACAAGAAGCTGTCGTCCAAGCCGTCCGAGGCATCATTCTTCTTACAATGATGGTGACAACGATTATGAAGATACTCAGTCGCAGGCTAATTATGCCACATGTCCATATTGTAATGGCGGTGGTATAGTTTATGCCACTGATATGTATGGAAATGTGTTGGTTGATTATTATGGCAATCCACAAACTATAACATGTGGTAATTGTGGCGGTAGTGGACAAGTAATTGTTTATCAATAAGATTGTTTCTATTTCTAAAATATTGGTATCTGCCATAGGAAAAATGGAAAATAATAATACAAGCAAAAGCATTATAGGTTGCTACCTTTACGACGACCTGAGCATATCATACTGTCTCAACAAAGACAAACATGCGATAGGACTAATTTTTGATGTTGACAAGACGAATGGTAATGTATGGGTGATGGCTCTTAAAGACAGCGACTGCATTGGCGTACATACACCCAACGAACTACCTAAGAAGGATGCTGACTTCGAAAAACCTGGCTATAACAGACTTGAATGGACTATTGCAGAGTGCAGACATTGGGAGAAACTGCTTATCAATGTGTGCGGATGTTGCTTAGAAGAAATTGTTGACGGCTTTGAGGAACACTGCAGAGGTTATTCGTTTGATACGGACAAGGCGAACGAAACTCTTTCAAAAATAGGAATTAACATAGGCGAAAACGGCTATATCTATTGGACTTCTACAATGGAGAGTAATGGTTGGGCTGAGGTAGTGGGTTGTGGCGAGATTATAGAAGACCCTATGCCTTATACTGATGACGAAATTGCTGAATGTAGATTGCGTTTCGTTGGACGTTTGAATATCAAAGAACTGAAAACAGAAGACCTAGCATTTTAAAAGTTTAATCATCATAAGGGAAAGACTTGCAGACCATGACAATATTAAGGTTTGCAAGTTTTTCATTTTCACATGTGATAGATTGTCTACAACCATTCTCTCTATAACATAAAATGTACAACTATAAAAGATTAAAGATATGAATAAACCAAGTATTATAGACACTGCTGCTTTGAAAGACAAACTGCAAGAGTATGCAACAAAAGTCGGTCGTATTAGTGCTCGTCCACTCTTGTTGCTCTATTTCATCATGGTCAGCAAGAACACTCCAAAAAGTGATAAGTTGATGATTTTGTCAACCATATCCTATTTGGTGTTCCCAGTAGATTTGATTTCAGCAAAGCGTCTGCCTATCATAGGATGGATAGACGAGGCTTTTTCTCTTTCAGTTGTCTATCAGAAAGTGAGCAAGAACATCACACCAGAAATCGAACGAAAGACAGATGCATTGCTTGACAAGTGGTTTCCTGAATATACCAACTACATTGAAGTCTTTGATTGATGGTAAAAGCAATTAAACCCAAAATTTAAATAGATAACACCTATGGAAGTAAAAATAAAATATTCAGAGCTTCAAGATTTTATCTTGCATAATTTCAAGAAAGAAGTGTCGTTGGCATTTGTCGCTCCATCTACAGTTTCCGTGTCAACGAAAATAAAGGTCTTTGGCTTTGCGAAGAGTATTGGTGTAGAGCTGTGTGTTGAGAACATAGATTGTTCCAACCTACAGATAGCATATAGTGGTAAGTTATGGGTTGAATTGCTTATCACTCCTGCCATTGCTTTCTTGAAGAAACTCTTGCCAGACAAAACGAACTTTATAACTCAGAACTCAAACAATCGAGTAATCGTAAACCTGGCAGAAATAGAGCAGTTGAAAGGTGTGCTTGAAAAGGTAACACTGAAGAGTATATGTTTTGATGAAGAGCATGTTGTAATTGAGTCTTCCTTGAACATACCAAATTGTAAGTAGGTTTATAGCCAGACACATTAATAATTCGATTATGTTTACTACGCAGTTTTGGCTCATTGTTATAGGCATTGCTCAAATGATTGGTTGCAGTTGGATTTGCAGCAAGTTCCAGAAACGCTCTTACAAACGAGAAATCCGAAGCAGACACTCTTATGTCTTGCTTGCCAAGTTGCTGGCAGAAGAAGAAAAACTTAGGTGCAATATCAGTAAATGCAATGAGGATGGTACAGGAGAAGTGTATCTTGGCTTACAGGAAGGGATAGTAAAGGTGTTTTCTCTTGGAAATGATAGATTTGCTATTTCTCTGGTTGGTGCTGTTATCGTAAATGACCTGCATGCAGACATGGCTCGTGAGCTTTGTAAGAATCTGAACACTAAGGAAAGTAGAGTGAGGTATAGCGTTGGCTATGAACCAGCTTTTTCCCAAACAGGAATTTCTATTACTTGTGACTTTGAGGAAGATGGCGACGATGAAACTACCGAATACGATATTCTTAGTTATGCCAAGACATATTTAGAGCCAAAGCAACAAGAACTACAAACAATATGGACTCATAAAATGAAAGAAATACAATAATACAAAAATATAAAAGATATGAACACAAATAAATACTTCAAGTTAGGCTTAATCACAATGTTTTTAGCCTTTTTCGGACAGTTGTCCTTCGCCCAAGAAGTGATAGTGGCTGACACTATTGATGCAGAAGAAGCATTTGGCAAAAAGCCCATCACCCAAGTACCATTGGAACAATGCGAACAGATAGACACTTGTAGTATTGCCAAGTTTGCCGTTGTTTCAAAAGGTGGCAAACAGGGTATCTATGACTTGGAGAAGCATGAGAATGTAACGGAGATAGATTTAGATGTTGCAGGTTTCTCACGTCGTTATGTGTCAGAAGATGGCATTGAGGTATTCTACTTCTATGTAGAAAAAGGGATTGAGCGTGGCACCATTGGCGTGGTTGGAGAAAACAATCAAACTGTTGGTGTATGGATGGACAATCCTGAATATGTAGCAAAACTTGATGAATGCACGACAATAGATAGCGTGATGACTCAAAAATGCCAAGATGTTTTGTATAAGGGGTTGAAAATGTTGAATGGAACATACGGACAGATTGCTGTTATAGACGCACAAACAGGAAGACTGAAATCATGGGTTGCATTGGAGAAAGATAGAGATGATTATTCAGAGGGCAAGCTATTGAAACAAGCATGTAGTCCTCGCATTTTGACACTTGTAGGCATTACTCCTATGTTGGCAGATATCAATGGTTCACTCAATGACAAGATGGATTTGTGCGGTGGCATATATAATATAGGTGACAGCATCAGCATTCGTGACCATAATTGGCGGTCTGGCGGTTATGGTGTAATGACTTGTCGCCAAGCATTGATACATAAATCTAACGTGGCTATGTTCAAGATACTCTTGGTAAATCGTGGCGACAATGCTTTTGGTATATGGAAGAAAATGACAAGTGACGAAAAGCAAACAAACGCCATGGAATTGGCTGCGCTCTTTAATGGTGTCTATCAGAAGAACACTCTGACATTCCCGACTTTGCAAGGGGACTCAGTTACAGAGGAAACTTACAATAATATTACGCCTTTAGGACGTAAATATCTGCAAGAGGTATTGATTGGTCTGAACAAAGGGAAAGGTATACAAGCATCTTATGCCCCAAAGAAAGTGGATATAGCAGGAGTATATGGCAACTATCAAGGCAAAGAACTTGAAAATGGGGAACATAAATTGGCAGAAATGGCATTTGTTGGAGTATTCCCCGCAAAGAAACCTCGCTATGCCTTGGCTGTAATCATCAATAGACCGAATGAACAAACTCATGGTCCAAAGGATTTAGCCAATGGCATCGTGAATAATCTTGTGGGATGGTTGTCTAAACATTAACACTTGGAAATTATGGAAGAGGTTATCTACAAACATGAAACGAATGGTGAGTTCACAGGAATCTATGCGCAAATAGAAGATGGCAAACTCACCATTACAGAGCAAGATATGGGTGAATTTGAGAAAGAATATTCAAGAGACGGCGAGGTTGAGTCTTTCGTATTCTTTGATGTGGCAAATACCAATCGTCTGATGAGGTCTTTGCACGCATCTGACAACTATAGTCTGATCGAATCATTAAAAAAGAAGTTCAAAAAACATGGGAGTTGCATGAAAAGCGAGATCTGCTATTATTGCGATGAACATGACATCAAGTATCAAACACAAGTATATTATTGATAGAACAATGTGACACAGCAAGCCAAGATTTCCATATTATTGAAATAATATTGTCGGAAATATTACGTTACAGATAGATTAGAGGTTACATTTGCCTCTATACTATCATAAACTAAAAAGAATCGTAATATGGAGATAAGATATGCAACAATAAGTAAGACTGGTAGAAGGCATAATAACGAAGATGCTTACAAGGTCATTGATATGCCACAAAACAACCGATTTATGGGAATAGTCTGTGATGGCATGGGCGGTCATTCCTTTGGAGAGACTGCCAGTGAAACGGTATGCAATACTATTTCTGACTTTTGGAAGAAGCATATCAGTACGCCCGATTGTGACTCAAAGGTAAAACTCGCTTGCAAGAAAGCAAGTTGTGCCATTGACCAAAAGGCATTTGAGCTTCATCATGCAGAGATGGGTACGACTATGGTCATGGTAAGTATTGAAAACGATGTGGCGACAATTGCGCATATTGGTGATAGTCGCTGTTATGTACAAAGACCTGGTGATGGATTACTTTATCAGACAAAAGACCATATCCGGCTTGATTTTGGATGGGAGATTGTTGCCAAGTGCTTCTTCTCTTACCGCCCAGAAGTGGCAGTACCAGACATCCGACAAATTAAGCTACAGACTGGTGACAGAATATTATTGTGTTCGGACGGACTATACAAAAGTATGGCTCCAGACATTTTGCAAGCAAGGATGAGGGATGACAAACCATTGGAAGAGATACTTGACGTTTATGATTTCCTTTGTGAGAAACAAGGAGATGACAATTATACGGCAATATTGATTGAATGTTTCTGAATTTAGGGAAAAGAATTATGAAGACTCGTTATACATTGTTTGTATTGGGCGTTGCACTGTTATTGATAGCTTCTTGTAATAGAGAAGATATAAGCATAACCTATTTCAAACAACTACAAAGTACTTCTGACGATACCAACAAGGAAGACTCCTTGATGATGCCTTGTGGATTTATAGAATATGACTCCGTTCGATTCTCGGATGGTTCATATGCCGTACATCGTTTGCAATATGCTCCACAGAACAGTCTGACGGAGTTCTTTGATAACAAGGGACGAACGATTGCCACGATAGCAAGGGCATCGGAATGTTATGCACAAACTCTTGTGTATGATTACGATGATGAAGGACGGTTGTCTCATCTCCTCCAATATAAAAGTGAAATATTTGAAGGCTTGGATTCAGACAGCGCAAGTTATGGAAGGAATAAAGATGGGTATCTTGGCTTTCGGCAAATGATAGCAGATATGGTTTATGAACATCCTGACACTGCAAAATACCAACAGACGAACATTGAATATGATAAAGATGGCGATGCTGTAAAAGCCTATATGGTATATGGCAGTGATAGCATTGTTGCGCCAAGCGGATATAAGTTGACCATAGCGGTAAAACCTTGCCTGAGTTTTTGGCAAAGCGACTTGCATGGTGGCTTTTATATCTTCTATGTGACAATGGAACCTAAAAGAAAGGATTTGCAAAATTATAAGGTTTGCCGATTTGCAGATTATCTGCCCTCAATGGAATCGGAATATCGGAATGGGCGCATTGTCAAAACAGTATGGCACCATGATCCATGTATAGAGTCAGATGATAAAGACCTTGTCTTCATTCCAATAATAACTGATGGCTTGAATGTATATTCCGTTACGTGGGAGGATGGCAGCAAGCATCAACGTGTATATAAAGACGGGCTATTGGCATATAAGCAAGAAATCAGCAAGTATGGTACTGCGTTGAAAAAGGAAACGTACTCTTTCCTATCAGACAAAAAGGTCAAAGTTACATTTGAGACCATTGATTATAAAACCAAAGCATTGAAGACAATATCAACTTCAGTCATGAATGTTCCTAACATGGAAAAGTTTCGTGAGGACATGAATGTAATCAGTGGAAATTACAGATGGGAAAATTATTACAACAAATAAAAACTTACGGATATGGACAAGAATAATTTAAAGGATGCCTACGATATAGGTGAGAATATGGCAGTGTTTAGTGGTGAAGGAAGAAGTTACACCATCATCAATAAGGAAACAGGTAAGACAAGGCAACTTGTAAGTGAAGACGGAAGCCTTCTTGTGACAGATAACGAGATTGACTTTGATGCAATATATAAGGGATGTCCTGATTTCAATGGATGTAAATCTGTTCGATATTGGTTCGGCAGATATGACAATTTCAGAAATGGTGTTTGTGCCATCTGCTGGACAATATATCCCGATGGACGCTACTTTGCTGATGAGGATGGTTTCGGAATGGAAGATAATGACGAAGAGAATGCTTATTGCATTATCAATAAGGACTTGGAAATCATCGTGCCTTTTCAACCAATGGACGATGTAAAGGAAATGTTGAAAAAATACGAGAAGTAAGTATGTTAGGAGCTATTATTGGTGACATCGTGGGTAGTACTCGTGAATGGCACAACATAAAAACAGAAGATTTTGAAATGGTTCCGACAGGTAGCCGTTTCACAGATGATACTGTTATGACTCTTGCTGTAGCGGAATGGCTCATGACAGATTCTAAGCATAAACCAGAAACACTTGTGGCTTGTATGCAAAGGCTTGGACGTAAATATATTAATGCAGGATATGGCAGCATGTTCCGCAAGTGGCTATGGAGTGAACATCCGCAACCATACAACAGCTTTGGTAATGGTTCAGCCATGAGAGTCAGTCCGATTGGGCTATATGCAAATTCATTAGAGGAAGCTCTGGAGCTTGCAAGAATTTCTGCGTCTGTGAGCCATAACCATCCAGAAGGTATCAAGGGAGCGCAAGCTATAGCAGGCTGCGTATATCTAAAAAGCCATGCAGCTTGGAGTACGGAACATTATAAAATCAATCAGTTCGTTACAGAAACCATAGGCTACAATCTTGACTCTCAACTTGAAGATATACGAAACGAATATACGTTTGATGTCACTTGTCAAGGTAGTGTGCCTATTGCTATCATGGCATATCTCCAAAGGTACAACTATCCTCCAGAGAAGTCTCTCCGTCTTGCAATATCCATGGGTGGAGATTCGGACACAATTGGATGTATGACAGCAGCAATAGCAGCTGCGGAAAAACTCAATGTAATTGGTAGTGATTTCGATGACGAGGTTATAAAGAAATGTCGTGCGTTACTTCCAACAGATTTGCTCAACATCAATGATCGTTTTGAAGGCTTTATTTCAAAACCTCTCAAACAATCATATTATTTGCATGGGTATTTATATGCGGGCGAATATCCTGGTGATAGAAATGATGAGGTTGCAAAACGAAAGATTGAGCATATGGTTCACTTCGGAATAAAACATTTCGTTGATTTGACTGTAGAGGGTGAACTAAAGCCTTATCGCCATCTTTTGCCTAAAGGTGTTACCTATATGCGTTTTCCGATACTAGATTGCGGAGTACCAAAATCCATAGAATCTGTAAACCAACTCATAGACAAAATAGAAGACCTTTCAAAGATGGGAGGTTACACATATATCCATTGTTGGGGAGGAGTAGGACGAACTGGAACCATCGTCGGATGCCTTAAAGCACGGGAACTGAAAGATTATAAAGACCTTGATGTTTTACAGGTGCTTCGCAATTTCTTTAGTGGAATGCCAAAGTCCGCATATCGCAAAACACCCGACACGAAAGAACAAGAAAAATTCATCATAGACTTTGCAGAAAAGGTTGGAGTTTATAATGACTTTCAGAAGAACATCATTCGAGACAGTATAAAAGGATGCTTGATGGCAGGTGCTGTTGGCGATGCATTGGGTTATCCGGTAGAGTTTATGAGTTATAGAGGCATCTTGTCAAAATATGGGAATAGTGGCATCACTCAGTTCAATCTGTCAAAAGAAGGTAAAGCACTTGTAAGTGATGACACCCAAATGACTCTGTTTACGGCTTGTGGAATGCTTATGGGTGTGACACGTGGTTATATGAGGGGTATTGGAGGTGCTCCTGAAGATTATGTGGATGGTGCATATATAGACTGGTATTATACACAAACAGGAATGAAAAAAGATATATTTGACGATTATCACTACACTTGGTTACGTGATTTGCCGGAATTGGCTCATCGTCGTGCTCCAGGAAATACATGCTTGTCTGCTTGTGAAATGCTGCTAAGAAATGAAAAAGTGAGCAATATGAGCAAAGGCTGTGGTGGCATCATGCGTGTAGCTCCTATGGCATTATTGATGGCTGGGTACAAGGGACGAGGAACTTCGTTTTACGACATTCCTGTCATGGATGAAGCTGGGGCGAAAGTTGCAGAAGTGACTCATAAACATCCTCTAGGCTTTTTGCCAGCAGCTATGCTCACACATCTTATATATAAAGTTGTCTGTATGGATGCCGTTCAAGTCAAGAGATATATAAAGGAATTGGTGTCTGAAACTATAGAGAGCCTTGACACAATATTTGTTGGAAAATATGGACAAGAAAAGAATTTCTTGGCAAATCTTACTCATAAGGCTATTGAACTTGCTGAAAACAACAAATCAGACATTGAGAATATTAAACAACTAGGGGAAGGCTGGACTGGAGATGAGGCATGGGCGATTGCCTTATATTGTACAGTTCGCCATATTGACAGTGTGGAAGACGCAATCACAGCTGCTGTCAATCACAGCGGAGATAGTGATTCCACAGGGGCAATTTGTGGTAATATAATTGGAGCAATTTATGGGTATGAATCCATCAACGAGCAAAATATATGTTGTCCTAAAGGTAAAAAGCTCGAAGATACACTTGAACTGACAAATGTCATTTTGACTCTCGCAGACGACCTCTATACAAGTTGTGTCATTAGTGAATATGAACCAATAGACACACCTGAGAAAAAACGATGGTATGCTCGATATTGTCAGATGATGGCTAACGGATTATAATTTTTCCTATTCTAAAGGCAAGACGTTATGCTGATAATTCATCCAAAAGACAGAACGACTTCTGTACTCTCTGCTTTATATGAGGGTAAGGATGCCAATGTGGTTAGCTGCAATTGCTCTAACAAGGAAATAGAGCATTTGTTGCATCATGTTTCTACACAAGAACGAATCATGCTACTTGGACATGGCTCAGACAAAGGGCTGTTCTATCGAGAGAATGACACTAAGGATGAATTTGACAAAATCATTGTTGGACACCCACACAGTTTCCATTTGCGCAAGCATGGTGGTAATCTGATTGGTATATGGTGTCATGCTGATAAGTTTGCAAGAGCAGAAGGTCTGCATGGGCTGTTCTCTGGCATGATAATATCTGAGGAGCAAGAAGCGGTGAAATATGGTGTCATGGCTACACAACAGGAAATTCTAAAGTCCAATACAATCATGTTTGGACACTTACGTTGGCTACTTGACGAGGATATCCCTCTATGCGAAATACCACAGCGTATCAAAAACATGGATGCTGAAAGAACTTCACTATCCGTATTTAACTATAACAATTTCCATTACATATAATCAAAAAGGTTATGCAAGTAATTAAACTTAATGGTGATCATTTGACATTCAAAGGCAGGGTTTATGGCTCTGTTGGCATAGAATATCATATAGAGTATGATAAAACTGCTTTTCAAGTTGAATATAACTGCGAATATGTATATTCCAAAGAAGATAGGGACATGTTAGATGGTGCAGACGATTCTACTGTAACATACGAACTTACTCCATTAAAGAAAGGACTGTTTGATATTTATGAAGTAGAAGGCTTTCGGTGTCAAGAAACCGCAAGAAAAAAGCATACGATAGTAGTCATATAACACCAACCATAAGACTTCATCAAGAAATTCATAACCGATGGATGTATGCAAAATAAGTTTTAAAAATAGTATTCTTGCCATTTGGAACCAATTGACAAGAAAGGGTGCATGGCGAAACATTCTTGTCACACATAATGCCTTTGGAATATTCAGCAAGTATAGCCATATTTCTCGTCGTAGCGGAACCCCCAAGATTCCTTATCCGAATAAGAGGGTGGCATTAAGAGCTGCTGAGGCTATGGGTAAGAAGCATGGTGTGCATTTCTCTATATACAAATGTGCTTGGTGTGACGGATGGCATATAGGAAAGAATGCACAGAATAAAATAAAAAGGAACAACGCATGAAAGATAAATTTTCGCCAAACTATATAGAGTCTCTTGAAGAAAATGAGGTCTTTGTTTTTGGCAGCAATTTGGATGGATATCACATCGGAGGTGCAGCAAGGATTGCCAAAGAGCGTTTTGGAGCAGTATGGGGGCAAGTTTTTCTCAATCATCCGATATTAGGTGAGAGATTAAGAGCTGTAACGAAGGCTTTGTTGACGCATACTGATATGGATGTGGTAGATATTTTGGGGGAAGTTGATGCATCATCAATTCATAGGTAAAGTAAAGAACTACCGAATAAAGGAAATCGTATCCCTCAGCTCAATTTGATATAAAATCGAATGGGCTGAGGGATTTTTATATACTTTGATGATAGGAAAGGTTACTTGTTTTACTCTATACACATAAACAAATAAAGTTTGTAACACAAAAAAATATCAGATAATATGGAAGAGCTAAAAGACAAGACAGCAATGCAGAAGACTCAAATCTTCAATGTGATAATCCTTGACCGTAGTGGTTCTATGCAGAGAATACGTCAAGCAGCGGTGGATGGATTCAACGAAACCTTGGTTGGAATCAAGAAAGCGCAAGAGAAATTTGCCGACACACAGGAGCATTTCGTTTCACTAGTTACTTTTTGTAGCTGTGAGACATGTAATGTTTTTGACAAAGTACCTGTGGGTAAAGCACATCCGTTGAGCATGAACGACTATGAACCATGTTGTTCAACTCCTTTATACGATGCTATGGGATTCACCCTTACTGCGATGCATAAACAGATCAAAGACATTGAGGATGTTGCGGTTGTTGTTACTATCATTACTGACGGTTATGAGAATGCGTCCAAAGAATATAATGGTAGTAGCATCAAGGCACTTGTGGAAACACTTCGCAAAGAAGGCTGGACATTCACTTACATGGGAGCAAATCAAGATTCAATGGAAGTTGCTATGTCGATGTCTATCCGCAATGCTCGTAATTTTGATTATAGTTCAGAAGGAACACGTGCTTCCATGCGCAAAGACACCACGACCCGTATGAATTTCTTTTCTCGTCTTTCTCAAATGAAGAATGAGGCTGCTTTTTGTGCAGAACCGATGTCAAAGGAAGAACGTCTTGGTTGCTATGGTAGATTGGCAGATGAAGCCTTTGATGAGGAGGAAAATAAATAGAAGCTTAAAATAAGAGGCATATGAAAAGAGCAATTATTTTATTTTGGAAAGGGTTGACAGGTATTATTTCAGCAACAGCAGAATGGTTCACCGTGATACTTGGAATGAAGGATGAATCTAAGTATGGCAAGTTTATTCGACGTGTTGTTGGAGGCTGTTTTGCATTCATCATGTTTGTGTTTGCATGTGCTGGAGGTAATGCGTTATACGAGTTTGTTTACAAGAAAGTGAATGCTGCGAAATATTTGGATGACTCCTACTATGACCCGCAGTACCTGTCAAGAAATGCAACTTATTATAGCCGTGCCTATGAAACGGATGGATATGTGGAGACTCGTGATGGCAAGAAGACTGTCAAGGGCATACATTGGATTTCAAAACCATTGGGGGACGACTCGCTTGTCTGTTATAGTAACGGCGATGCTCGTGGCTACTTCAATATGCTGACGGGTGAAATAGCTATCAAGCCTCAGTACAAGCACGCATGGGTATTCTCTGATGGTTTGGCTTCCGTAGATGACAATGGAATGATAAAATTCATCGATGCCAAAGGAAATGTTGTTATAGACTTGAATATTCCATACATCACTGGTGCAGAAGGATATGTTTTCCACAATGGGCATTGCGTAATGCACGGCAACAAGCGAGACAAATATGGTCTGATTGACAAGAAAGGAAAGTGGATGCTAAAGGCTGAATATGATGCGATATATCCAAAGGATTCTTTCTTCATTGTCAGCAAAGGTGGAATGCAACGTGTTCTTTCTGAGAATTTGAAAGTAGTATTGCCACCAATGGAAGCAGACCTTTGGGTGTCTGATGGCTGTATCACAGCAACGATGAAAGACCATACGCTTCGCAAATATAATTTACAGGGACAATTAATAGAGGATTTCCTCATCAGCAATGTGGAAGGAATGATGTACGATACCGATGAGATACGATACACCACGGCCAAAAACTACGATGAGGATGGCAAACTGACAGGTGAAACAGCGGAAGCGGAACCAACGCCTTATCAAAAGACAGCGAGTTGCAAAAAGTATGAGGCGGAAGTTGGTTGGTATGGCTTGATGTCGCCAAATGGCAAAGTCATAACACCTCCAAGATACAGTGACATTACAGCTATTGGCTACGACTTGTATCTCTGCAAGACCGATGATGTCAGAGGTGAAGTACTAAATGGAAAAGGTGTAAGAATTAGATAAGCCTTTTCTTTGGTTCATGGAGAACAACTGGTTGCCATAAGACTTCTCCATGAATTGTAAAAGGATGGTAGGATTAAAACTCTTGCCATCCTTTTTTATGTTCATACCAAAATGGAACAAGCGGTGCATATAGCTATGATGGAACCATACAACATATCGGCAGATTGGAACATGGGGAGCCCGACTTCGGAGAGGCTACCAACCCGGCAGGGCAAGGTCTTTGGAGAGTAACTCCAAAGGTTTTGAGTAACTCAAAACATACCTTGCTATGTCTTTGAGGACATAAAAATCCGCTTAGGGTGGATTGAAGTTAGCCTTCGTAAGAAGCTATCCCATCCCGAATGGAAGCTGTTCGGGAAATCCTGTCCTTTGCGGAGCATCAAGCCTTGTTCTTGTCGGAACGATATGGATGCGCTATCCATTGCTTTGCCTTTCGGGTGCAAAATTACGGCTAAAAATGCGCCCTTGTAACAATGCTACCCCAGACAACCACTGCAACTATCGGCAACATGCTGCCACAGGATTTGAAAACCATTGTTTTTCGGA
>ENA-OPKR01000006-OPKR01000006.1-human-gut-metagenome-genome-assembly--contig:-NODE-6-length-33248-cov-2.312054_pt1 | contig 33248 bp, 27 predicted proteins | sample MGYA00241790_ERZ501707 | MGnify/ENA primary metagenome ERZ501707 (study PRJEB25962, sample SAMEA2042295) | human gut metagenome | biome: human gut; feature: human-associated habitat; material: faeces... | reverse complement strand
CCGCCAAAGATAAAAGCGAGATACATGATATACATAGGATATAAACATAATAGAATCGCTCCTAATATCAAAACTACAATAGATATAAGATTAATCCAATAGTGTTTAAGCCAATAAGATAATAACGCAAAACCGGCAACTAAGACATCCATTATCAAGATTGTATACCATAATTCACCATAAGATCTGGCAAAACAAATAATAAGTTCACTCAAAGATCCCACCAGCAATGTGATAAGAGTAATTAATGAAAGATATTTTTTCTTCATAATTACGCCTCCTTAAAAAATCTTTGCAGTGCATCATACATTGAGATTTGCCAAGATCTTGGCGAGTGATATCCAAAAGCTATTTCAACATACTCTAAATTATTTTCGTTAAAAGATTCATCTTTCAACAATTCTTCATACATTTTCTTATGTGCATTATATGCAAAGTCATATATTCCATCAGCATTAAATAAATAATTCAATTTATAATTCTTATTTTTTTCTGAATGGATAGCTTCTATTATCTTGCTACTTTCAATCGAAGAAGAAAAACATCCAAACCAACTTATATAATCAAAGTTTTGAGTCATTCCTCCATCTAATGTAATTCTAGCTCCGTTTGATAATCCAGCCATTGCTCGATGATCTCTAGAATCTATAAGTGATTTTTCATCAACATCTTCGGCATAAGTTGAATATTTGCTTTCGACCGCTGGAATCAAATCATATCTCAATTCATATCCAAAATTCTTTGTGGATTTTTCTTTGACTGGTGTAACTTCTCTAATATTTGTCATATTGTCATCGCCATAGAGACCATAAGAATAGAAAGAGGGAGTAACGACAATAACAGGATCTATATCGTTATAGAAAATCATATTATCCAAAACATTTTTAATCCCGACAGTATAAAGCCAAGTTTCAATATGATTGACTGATTGCCTATCAGTTCCGTGTATTAAATAAATAATGTTATATTGCTTACTTTCATCATAGTTATATGGCAAATAAACATTGGTCTTCTTTTCTTCTACTTTATCAGTCCCATCAACATAGTCTTTGGTAGAATACGTCACTTCAACAACCTGTCCTTTTTCATCAGTCCTTTCTTGTTTGTACTTATCAGGAATTACCCAGGAAGTAATAGTTGCCTTTTCATCATTTAGATTACATGATCCTAATGAAAGAATCAAAGAAGTAAACAAAATGTATGAAATATATTTAGTTTTGTTTCTTTTCAAAGCCATTCCTCCTTTCAAGCAAAGTACGACACCTATTATAGGTGCCGTACAACAACTATTATCGATTTACTTTTTATCTTTAGACAATCCCATCGAAAAGGCAACTGCAGATGATACGACAGCTAATACATCAGTTATAACAAACGTGTAGAAACCAGCATCGAAGAAATTACCATCGACACCAAACCCTACATTAGTTATAAATAACATCTCTGTATTTAGAAGCACAGCTAATGAAGCTGCATAGAGCATCATTGGAACGAATGCACATATTTTGAAATCTTTTATCAAAACAAGAATATTCGTAACTACGGCAATAGCCATCAAAGTGACTGCTAATCTACTTACTGGAGATAAGTAATTTCCGCCCCTTGCGGTATAAGTGATAAGACAGATGAGTCCCAACAGCAGCGAAGCTAATTCAACATACCATCCCGGTTTCTTTTCCTTCAAGAAATTAGTTATATTTTTCATAGTTTATTCTTTTTCCTTTGATATGAAGTACAACTGAAGACCTACCATCAACAATGATAACCCAAGGATTATTCCAGATCCAATTTCAAGTCCGAGCAACGCATTTTGATACCACACCCTGACAGGAACAACTTTAGATGACGAAGTCATACCGTTCATAGCTGCACTGTTAGCAAAGTTATATAGATTACGGTGAATAGCTTCACGCATGTTAGACATAATTTTATAATCTTTAGTGATATCAATTCCTTTAAGGTAATTTGCAAATCCTGCTCCAGAAGTACAGAACATTGTAGTTCCAGCTTCATAAGCTAACTGGGGTTCCATCAAAGAACCTTGCTTTTGACCGAAATCGGTAGTGACATTACCTTTGAATCCCCATTCTTTCTCCATAACTTCTTTCCAAAGGCCTTTATGATGACCAGTCCAAACCATTCCTAAACGATTGAAAGCACCCATAACACCACTGCATGATTTATCATTCTCGCCAGTTGTTTCAAATGCATATTGGAATGAACGCAAGTAGATTTCACGAATAGATTGCTCATTCATAAAAGTACATACACCAATACGATTAGTCTCTTGATCATTGCCAAAGAAATGCTTTAGATATGGGATTGTTCCTTTAGACATAGCACCTTGAACTTCACTTTCTGCCAACTTTCCTGAGATAAATCCATCCTCTGAGAAATACTCGAAGTTTCTTCCACCAAAAGGTGTTCTATGAATATTAGCTGCAGGTCCATACCAACCGACACCGCCTCCCCACAATCCTTCTTCTCCAAACGATTTTCCAAGTTCATAAGTAAGTGGAACATTCCAAGTACCAGCTATGACTGTCTCAGTAGGATAAGAGACCATCAATTCATCAGTAGTTTTAACCTTATCTGCATTATATTGATTCTTATAATCAGTAATATATTTAGATTTAGTCCAAGCAGAAGGACCATCAACTGCAGTGGTGGCACTTACCCCGACACTCTCTATAGCTTCTCTTCCTTGTTTCGTTGAGTTGTAATAATCATCGAGTGTCAACTGATTGAGCAATTCATCCCAAGCAGGATCATCATAATCTACACCAATCATCATAGCTAAATTGTATTTCTTCTCAGCACCATATGTAATTGATGAAGTATCTGAATCACCTTTTTGATAAGCTGAAGGAGAGGTTGTTCCATCAGTTTTTTCCGAATAATAAGAAGCTGCATCTTCAATCATTTTTTGAGTAGCACTGAACCCAGTCATATTCTTTGGCCAAGTGCCATTCCAGTCTTTCCTAGAAAGATATTTAACTTCGTCGGAAGTTCCTTTTGTATAATAATTGACATCAGCTGTTTCAAATTGATTAGTAATTGATGCATTAGTCTTAGATAATCTATATTCATCTTTATCAAAAGAAGCTTTGCTGGCTTTGACTGCGTTTCCAGCATCGCCAACATATGTCATTCCATCAGATAGATTCTTCCCTTTTAGCGCTAAGATATTATTCAAAGCATCATGAACATCGTTTCCGATTGCAAAATAATAATCACCTTCATCCATAATATATGTTTTATAATTTTGGTAATCATAACTAGCAATATCACGCAAGTCTATTTCTATAGTCACTTCCTGAGACTTACCAGGCTGGATTTCATTTGTCTTTGCAAACCCACACAATTGAATAGCTGATTTCTCTACACCATTGTCAGTCATTGGAGCTTGAGCATATACCTCTACAACATCTTTTCCCGCATAATTCGAAGATGTGTTATTAACTGTAACCTTTACTGTAGCTTTCTTATTGGCCCAGTCTACATTAACCGAATTCAATTTTTGAGTGAATGTCGAATAAGATAATCCATATCCGAATGGGAATTGTACTTCTTGAGCATAATTCCATGTATTAGCGGAAGAATTAAAGACACCAACAGAAGCAGTTGCGTTTCCTTGATTCAAAACTGAATCTTCGTATCTAGTTTCATAATATCTATATCCGACATAAATTCCTTCGTTATACATCAAATACTTTTGAGAATCTTTATTTGTAATGCTATCCGCATTTGCATAAACAAAGTTTCCAAAGTTTTGCATCGAAGGAGCAGACATTACTGAATATGCATAAGTGTCTGCTAAATGTCCTGAAGGATTGATATCTCCGGTTAAAATATCGGTAACAGCATCCATTCCAACTTCTCCTGGCCCACCGATATATAAACATGCATCGATATTATAATCATCTAACCAGCCAAGTTCAGGGGTGTTGAATGTATTCACTAATACTATTCTCTTTTTGAAGTTACCATCTTTAATAGCTTGGAGAACACTTTTTTCTTCATCGCTCAAAGTTAAGTATGAATTAGAAACATTTAAATCACTACCTTCGCCACCAATTCTAGTCATGACAAATATTGCAACGTCATTATATGAATCAAAGCTATTCTTTACTTCTTGAGTAAAGTCATCAGCAGAGATTTCATTTACTTTATTAACAGTGCGGAAATTCAACGTAGTTCCACCCCATCCGGTAGTTTCGACGAATCCTACTTTATCATTATATTTTTGCTGATAAAAATCATAGATAGTCTTGTTCATATCAATCTTGTTTTCACATGCTTTAACAAGATCAATCTTTCTACCGGCTGAAGGAGAAACTCCACCAGATCCTGTTCCTCCTAAAGCCATATCGACAGTGTTGTATCCAAAGAAAGTCACTTTAGAATTCTTTGCAAAAGGAAGAGCATTGTTTTTATTAGTCATCAACACAGTACCTTCTGCTTGAACTTTTTTAGCTAAAGTTCTAGCTGAATTCATAACTGATTTATAATCTTTGAAATCACTCTTAAAATGAATTGGATCTTCATTACCATCGTTTTCATCAACAATCTTAGTTCCACTAATTCCTAAATACTTGTTAATATATCCTGACCATTCATTTGTGACTACGCTACCACCGATGGATAACGCCAACACAACTCCTGATACAGCGATAAGAGAACGCCACAGACCAGGTCTACCAACTTTAGACATCTTCATAATTAGCCTCCTTTAAATTAGTTTCTTATAGCTTCTGTAGACGTCTCAATTCTAGCAATTTAATTTTAGAAAATTGAAAACTGGCAAAAAAATATCTGTTTTAGGCAAAAAATGTTTAAGGGCTTACATAGTCATTATCGGCTATAACTGCTTAGATTCATAAAAAGGAATCAGCATATCCAATTTAAACAAGTTATCATCATATGATATGTTCATAGTTCCATCATATTTCTTAACAATATAATTCATGCTCTTTAATCCAAATCCATGTTGATTATGATCGTCTTTAGTCGTTTTAATCAATCCATTAGAAATCTTAGGTTCGACTTCACAATAGTTTTCAACATGAATACTTACCATTTGTCCTCTCTTAAAGACTTTTAAAAAAATACATCTCTTCGGTTCATCCAATACGTTGCATTCGCATTCAATTGCATTACTTAAAGAATTTCCAAACAATGAAACTATATCGCTAGTCTTCATAAAGCATAAAGCTTCTCCTTCAACTATCATCGAGAAATCAATCTTGTTTTTTTGGCACAAATACATTTTTTCACTCAATAATGTGTCTAAAATACTATTTCCTGTATTAGGAGTATGATCATACTTATCTACCGCTTCTTTAATTTCATCCAATTCATCAAAACTACCTATATTTTTATTTCTATCGATATCATTTATAAAATGCTTTAAATCATGAGCTTTCATATTAATCACATCGATAGTATCTTTATACGTCTCATATATTTTACTTTCCCTATTGATGTAGCTTTCTAGTTTTGCATTTTCTTCTATCTTTTTTCTATAAGCCAAAAGACCAAACTGAGCAATTAGAGAAACCACGCAGCAGAAGATGAGAGGCAAAGTCGTCACCCAATACCTATCTATTTCATAAATTTGGAACAAATATTGAACTAAATAGCAGAATAAAGCTGAGGCCACTGCTATTCCAAAAACACCAGCACTATGTATAGATATTTCATCATCACCTATCAGCCGCCTAATAATGATGAAATATGAAGCTAAATAAACAATGATAGACATTCCTAAAGACAGGAAGAGCCATCCTATGTCATTAAATTTATCAGCTAGAGGTAAATAAATCAACATCTCTAAATTATGTGATAAATTTTGAATAAATTGTGCACCCACACAGCAAAACAATATATCCTTAAATTTATTCTTAAACATAAAGGAAAAATATCCTAATGAAATAATAAATATGGATATAGAATTCAATCCTGATTGAACTGTATTAATACAATTAGAAACGATAATTGATAAAAAAGCATATAAGATAAATCCACAAATCAACCTAACTATAAAATGGTCTCTTTTTTTCAACACGAAATAGAAAAGCATTTCAGCAAAGAAAATTTGAAGGATATATCCGTGATGAACTCTAATAGAGAAAATATCTTGTAAAGTCATTTTTATTCACCTAAATAAACAGCTATTCTTCTACAAAACTCATCTTTATAAACTCTGCTTAAAGGTAATGTCTCATTCTTTAAAATAACATCTGTTTTTGTATAGCCTTCTACATAAAGCAGATTAATAATAAGTGATCTATTTATAGAAGCGAAGGAATTCTTATAAAAGAAATCCTTAACTTCATCAATCGTTCCTCTCATTTTATAAATTCCTTTATCAGTATGAAAGTTCAAATAATGTTTTTCACTTTCAATATATATTATTTTTGATGTGCTAATTTTAAGTACTTCTTCAGATGTTTTGATTACAAAAAAACTTTCCTTATTCTTATTTACTCTTTTAATTGCTTTTTCCAATTTAATTGAGAACAAATCAAATCGAACCGGTTTTATAAGAAAATCTAAAGCATCTACTTCATAGCCTTTAATTGCATACTGTGCAAGTGTAGTTATAAAGATAAGACAGACATTCTTATCCACAGTTCTGAGTCTTTTTGCTGTCTCTAATCCGTTCATTTGAGGCATAGCAATATCCATCAAAACAATATCGAATTCATTTTGATGATATTGTTCTAAAAAAAGCAACCCATCATTAAAGTAATGAGTCTTGACCGTAATCTTTCTTTCTTTTTGAAAACGATCTAAATAGTTTTGATAATTTAAGATCTGCTGCTGCTCATCTTCTACAACAGCAATATTTATGATGATTTCTTCCATAGTTAAACTATATCACAACATTTGATAAAGCATAAATAAAAAATTACAAGATTAGTTAACTATATATCAACTAGATCCAGGCTGGGCTCTTTTATTAAATTATCACCAGTTTTAAAAAAATACCATTTTTTAATATAGCTCTTCAATTAAAGGAAACATACTTATTTATATTCTATTTTCATTTGCTTTACATAAATAGTTAATTCTAGTTGATTGCATTATCAAATAAATGCTTTAAAAATTTAACAAAGAGGTTTGAATTATGCAATTAAGAATCGGAGACAATATTAGATTGTTGAGGAACTCAAGTAGATATTCATTAGAAGAACTATCTGAAATAATAGGTGTATCTAGGCAAACAATAGCAAAATGGGAAGCTAATGAAACTTATCCCGATATAGAAAACTGTGTAAAACTATCTACATTATTTAAAGTATCTTTGGATGCTTTAGTTAAAGAGCCAATTCAATTTGTTAAAGATATTCCAAACAATAACGGTCAATATATCTTTGGCGTAGTCAAAATCAAAGATGATGGCACAATTAAGTTGCCAAAGAAAGCACAAAAAGTAATGAAGATATTGCCTGGTGATAGGCTTCTAATACTTGGAGATAATAGAAGAGGAATAGGAATAGTTAAATGTGAAGGAATAAATAATTGGATTGATATAGATGAAAAGAAAGAAAATTAATAAAAACAACTTTAAATAACAATATAATACATAGTTTCATTTACATTTATAATGAACTTTATTTTGTGAAATTTGATGGGCAAAAAAGTACAAAAAATGTGAATTTTTGCAAGAATAAAGATACTTTTTCTATGAATTTCGTTGTGATTATTATGCCTTTTTTCTTTATTCTTCCTAAATAGTTTTCAAAAGAGAAAAACAGTCAGATCAAAGTACATTATAGTCAAAAAGCATCATTGTTAAGTATACTCGACGAAAATTGCGTATTTTTGTCAAATATACTTTATAATTTCATACATAAAACTTAAAAGCAATTAAAAATGCTATGTCTATGCCATTAAATAATAGTGAATTATAAAAAAAGATAAAGCAATTCAGTTTTATCTTTTTAATTTCTTTTACTTTATAGGAACTACTACTTGATAATTAGAAAACCAATATTTACTAGTTTTATCTGATGCTTCGAATTGTCTTCCTTTAATATGAACTTGATCTTCATACACTTCTACATAAAGACCTTGTCCACCACCATTTTCATAGTTTCCGTTATTGTATGGCCACCACCTTCACCTTCCCAAAGATATCCAACTGCGCCTGTATTAAAATAAGATGGATTGTCTTTATTTACCATATAAGGTGATTCACTTTCAAATGACCAATGTGAGTGACCTGAGAAGAAGAACAAATTATCATATTTTTCAATTATGCTTCTCAACTTTGTTTCTTCTTCCTTAGTGTATCCGTACCATGTTTGATTTAGCGAAGTTAATGATCCACTCACAGTGTCTCTTAGTGATCCATGAGAGAATAAATAAATTGGATTATTTGTTTTAGACGCTTCATCTAAAACCCCACTCAACCAATTCAACTGTGTTTCCCCTAACGTGCAATCAGCTCTAGTATTACCATCTAATTCATGTGGGATTTCGGTAGTACCTAAAAACACATAATAACTATTATTTCTTACATAATAGAAATACGGAGAATCATGACTGGTTTTTTGCTCCCATAAAGACAGTCTATCCTCATACATTTGTTTCAGCTGATCTTCTGTATATCCTTGATAATGGGCATTTTCATTTTGCTTGATGAATTCATGGTTACCTATTCCAACTAGTAACTCAGGTTTCTTTGAATCTCCATAAGCCTCATCAAAAGACTGATAAAACTTATCGTAATAACTACTCACTGCTTCATCAACTATATCGCCATCGACTGCAATCAAAGAAGAATCAGGGGAGTTTTCTTTTATGTCTTCAAATGCTTTTTTTGATCTTCTATAGAAAGCACTGAAATCCGATATTTGTTGATCGCTCAACACTTGAAATTCATATAATTTCTTCTCATCCTTCTTATAAGATTCAACACCTATGGATCCTTTATCTAAGATTTGATTATTTGAATCCATTAATACAGCCCAAATCTTAGTAGCTTCCATAGGAATTAAAGAGTTCTTCTTGAAATTGAATTCAAATTCACTAGTTTTAAGATTATCGAATTCAATTAAAGCATTGTAGTTATCAAATGGTTTATCATCATCACCCCAACTAATGACTAATTTAGTAGCACCATCGATATTAGAATTCTTTGTAACTAAAACCATTCCATCACTACAATTATCGATTTCAGAATCATGATAATAATCGATATCAAAAGATTGAGCTTTAGTATCAGGTTGAACTGGTTTAGCAAATGTTGAAGTTCCTGTATTAGTTAATGAAACATTTGAATTAATGCTTTGACTCGCCGAATTCAAACTTTCACCACAGGATGAAAGTAAACTGACAAGCATGATAGCAGCAAACAATTTATAATTTCTTTTTCTCATATTTTCTACTCCTTTTAATGCAATAATCTGGATGATAAACATCCAGATTATTTAAATTTACTTCTCTTCTTTTTTCTTGATTATTTTATTCCAAGGAACAAAAGCATAAATGCCGAATGCAAGTGTGGCAGTAAATACAGTCACATCCAATGTAATTAAAGTTGGAATCCACCAATTTGTTCCTGAAGCCTTCTCTTTTATAGTCAAGTCTACTTTGTATTCATCATTATTTTCATCATAATCACGGGCATACTTGTAAGTAGATATATAAGTCATAATGTTATGCTTTAAAGCTTCTTTGGCAGCATACATTTCAGTCGGATTACTATCGCTCAAAGGTGTTCCGTTTGTATTCATAGGATTGAGCCATAAATCATTTCCAGCCAAAACACCTCTGTTGCAATTCATAATATCATCTCCACTACTCCAGTCTGTTACAACACTTCCTTTGAATCCCCCATTCATTTCTAAGAATTTCAGTTAGAAGATCATAACTAGCACCAGCCCAGACACATCCGACTCTACCAAAAGCAGTCATAATAGCATTAGCACCAGATTTAACTGCCATCTCAAATGGCTTCAAATAATTTTCTCTAAGATTCTGCTCTGTCAGCCAAGTGTCGACACCTTTTGGATTATCACCTTCTTCACTTACAACAAAGTGCTTGAGATAACAATATAATCCACCTGATTTAGCACCAGTGATTGTTGCTGATGCTAGTTTTCCAGATATTCTAGGATCTTCGCTATAATACTCATAATTTCTTCCGTTGAAGTTTGACCTATGAAGATTGACGCCAGGAGCGTACCATCCATTAATTCCGCTCTTGCTAGCTTCAAAAGCCATGGACTTTCCAATTTCATTCGCCAATTCGACATTCCAAGAGCATCCAATGACACATTCAGGAGGATAGCTAGTCCAGTTAGATTTATCCTCTGCAATCTTTTGTGTATTCTCGTTGAATCCACTAGGTCCATCAAAATCCAATGTACTCGGCTTTCCGATCGATTCGATTGCAGCTGAACCAAATCCACTCTTTTCCACTAACGTTCTGACTTCACCAGTCGATGCTTGACTCACCAAATCATCCCACAAAGAGCTATTGTAATCAGAGGTTAATCTATCGATTAAATCATCATTATATTTTAAGTTCTTTCTGTCAGATAATTCAGAAGATGTGGCTTTAGTCCCATCTTCTTTAGTTACTAAATAAAGTCCTTTATCCACTCCGAAAGTAGGCATTTCTTCTTGATCTACAGCACCGGTTTTATATGCTCTGCCCTTAGCGAGTCTTTCATTATCTGTAGGCAATTGTATTTGTCTATCTGTATATGTAGAAGCAAAATCACTCCTCGATAAATACTTACAATTCAATCCAACATTCGATCCATCGATAGGAACATTAGCATATGCATCAGTACCAGTGAATCTGTTGAGTACATAATAATCAGTAGTAGGATCTTTATCATAATTGATAGTGCTAGATATATTGTAATTAATAGAGCCACCATTGCTTATTTCTTTAGCTTTGTGAGCATCAGATTTAAACATCAAAGTATAAGTTCCTTTATCGAGCTCGTATCCAGTATGACCATTGTTATTTTTATCATAACAATCATAACTTGCCATATCATATGCTGACAAAGACAATTTCAAATCTTGGCTTTCACCTGGCTTTAGATTTGCTGTTTTAGCAAAATCACCTAAAGTCACAGCATTCTTTTCTATTTCACCTTTATAGTACGGTGTCTTGTAATATAACTCGACTACATCTTTTCCACTATACTCGCCAACATTAGTGACAGTAACTGTTACATCTATTTTCGAATCTTTATTTAATTCACTGCCAGATTTGAGATTTACATCCTTGATGGTCCATTCAAAATCGGTATAACTTTGACCATATCCAAACGGATACATAACCGCTGAATTATATCCGTTTGTCATCCCATCAAAGAATCCTTCTTCATATGCAGTTTCATACCACTTATATCCGAAGTAAATATCCTCTTGATAAGCTATATTTCCACCCGTATTTGATTTATTCCTAATATAAGCATTAGCAAATCCAGGCTCTGATTTATAATCTCTAGAATATGTGTCAGCCAATTTTCCACTAGGTGAGATTTTAACTTCTCTAGTTCCACCATCAGGTGTTTTCTCAATTTTTCTTCCTGCTAATAGATTTCCAATACTTTCAGTTCCATTTAAACCAGTAGGCCCTACATACATGGCAGCGGAAATCTTATCATTATCTAAGAAATCGCACTGCATGTTATTAGTAGTGTTAAGAAGTACAATAACCTTATCAAAGTTATCAGTTACTACTTGTATCATCTTTTCTTCTTTTTTCGATAACTGAAGATAGTTTCTAGATTCATCAACTTCTCCAGTGAAGGCGTCTACTTGTTTTGTTGGAATTTCACCAGTATTTTCACCACTGATTCTAGATAAAACTATTATTGCTGTATCCGAATAAGACTTAGCATTTTGAATCAAATCATCAGTATAGAAAGAATCTTCTACTTGCATCAACTTTCCATATTGATTCATCGAAGCCCATCTATCATTAGTTTTTGACTTTAAATAATTCTCATATTTTTGAGCTAAATCTTTGTTATAGTCAATTCCAGAGTTTTCTAAGCCTCGCAACAGACCGACCCTCTTAGTTGAATCAGGCTTGCATGATCCACTTCCGACACCAGTAAACACCCAAGCATCATCGACACAAGTCAAGCCAAAAACATTTACTTTATTATTTTGCTGAACATCCAAAGGCAAAGCCTTGTTAGTGTTCTTCAAAAGAACACAAGAATCTTCTGTTACTTTCTTTACTAATTCTTTACCTTTCTTCTCGCTCTCAGCATCGCCAGAAGAAGCTCCTGTTCCAACCAATGCACTGTTTATAAAGTCTACACCCAACACTTTGAAGCAAAGTACGTTTGCTACAATGTGAACTGCACTCAAAACAGCAAGGATGGAAAAAATAGTTATTTTTGTTTTCTTACCCATCGCTTAAAGCCTTTCTATAATTATTTATTTAAAGAAATTAAGCAATACGTCCACCATAACCTTCATCAGGATCATTCCAGCAAGAAATGTAGACAACATCTTCAACAGGGTATCCATTCTTTTCATTTGGTGAATCGTAGTTCATCAATACAACTTTAAAGTAACCACCTGTTGCAGCACTGAGAAGAGGTCTTTCACTATTAGGATTCTGCCCCATTAAATTGAATGTTTCTCTTTCTGTTTGGGAAGAATAGTACCAATATAAAGACCCAGGCTGATTTTCTTCCACAGTATCTTCTTCTCTATAAAGTCCGTACCACCAATGAGATTGAATAGGTTCACTAGTTACATAGATAGGCTCGTTGTTATCATCATCAAAGTATGTATATCTATCAGTCCAGAATTTAACTTTATAATCGTTAATAGTTGCAATAGTAGTCAATGATATAGAATCTAATCCACCCAAATATGCATAAGCATTTCCTGTGTAATTTCTAGGAGCAAATTCAATTCTATTCTTTCCTTTTTTCAAAGCGATAGGTGCAGCTATCTCTACTTCTACAATATTATCTTTAACACCTTTCTTATTGTTACCTGACAAAGTATTAGGTGTCGAAATCATTTTTCCGTTGACCCACAAATCACATATATCACCTAAATTTACGTCTCCCATCACAGTATCGGTATCGATATAAGGCGTTGCGACTTTGGCTTTTAAAGTAGCAGTAGCATCAATATCAGATTCAATTCCAAAAATAATTCCATTAGTAGCATATTTAGCATTATAAGTATCAGTTTGAACCTTATAAGCATCCTTGAACTCTACAATGGAAGTTGAGGCTGGTAAAGCATCATATCCAACCCTGACTACATTGTCTCCTTCAGCCTCAAAACTATAAGTGCTAGTTATGTAAGCTTTCTCTATAAGTTTAGAAGTTATAGTTCCTTTATAAGAATTAACTTTAATCGAGTTCAATCCGCCCCAGAATGCGGTTGTAACCGATGGATTCTTTGCAAGAACTGCAATCTTATTCTCACCTTCTTTTAAATCAACCCAGCCTGTAGATACTACAGTATTATTAGTCTTGTCTGCAACCTTTCCATTACCTTTGATAACAAGACCAGATAAATCTACTTTATTATCGTTGAGAATCAATGTGATCATATCTGCTAAATTAGTATCGATGGCAGCGTCTGTAGTATTCAAATAAGGAGCTATTACATCCAAATCAAATTTGACTTTAACATCCATATCAGAATCAAGACCCATGACAATATTCACACCATCACCAAATTCAGCAAAGGTCTTGCCTGACATGTCTTGTCTTACTGCCGAGCCGTTAAACACTGCTGTGTTAGCATCGTTTGCTTTCAATTCAACTGTCTTAGTAGCAACATCAGGATCGGCGTCTTCTACTTCAGAAGTATTAGGAACAGCTGTCAATTCAGTCTTTGCAAACAACTTCATAGAATCCAAATTACCCCAGCAGCTCAATGTTCCATTATAAGTATCATCGTTGATGGTTGTTTGATCATATCTATTAGAAACGACAAATGTAATTGTATTAAGACCTGCTTTAAGAGCAACATCTCCAATGGTGACATCGGTCATGTTGTAATAATCAGCAGATCCACCTTTTAGATTTGTTCCTTCAACATTTATATCATCAGTGTTGATCAACTTTCCGTTTACTTTAACTGAGAACCAATCACCGAAAACATAAGGGATACTATCCCACATTCCAAGCCATCCAGAAGGACCCATCAAACGTAATTTCAATAGGGCATTATCTTCTGCTTCAGCTGCTTGAATTCCCCAAACAACTCTATCACCTTTAGATAATCCAGCGACAACGCCTGCTCCTGTAACACGTTCATCACTTGTAGTCTCTACATGTGCACCAGTTCCAGAATTTGCTTGAATAATATTTGCGTCTTCTGCTTCAAATAAATTCTCGCTTCTTCCATATTCATCAGTTCCAAGAACAGTTAAATTAGCTTCGGCTTTCTTAGTTGCATTTGCCTTAGATCTAGCAATAATAACAACAGATCCAGCTCCAACACATTTGACCTTTCCTTCTTCAATGATAGCAATTGATTCATCTGATGAAGTCAAAGCATATTCCTTGTTAGTAGCATTGCTAGGCTTAACCACAACAGTTGCATCGATTACATCTCCTACTTTAGCAACTGATTTAGATAATTCCAATGTCAATTCCTTGACATCAATTTTTTCATCTCCACCAGGTTTTACATCACTTGCTTTATCAGTAGGCTTAGCAGTACTAGCTGGAGTGGAAGTAGTATTTGGCCCTCCACAACTCACCAATGTTAGTCCCAACAAAACAATAGACAACAACTTTACACTTTTATTTTTCATTGTTTTCTCCTTATGGAAGTGCTTTCCATGTGATTTAAACTTAAATTTTAACCTCTTTTAAAACAATGAATGTTTTCAAACCGGTTAATTCCATTTCGTAACTGGTCATTTTTAACTGGATTATTTCTTTTCATTATCTGTTTTAAAACATCGGAAAAGCCGGCATATCTGGCACAAAGATGAAGATGGTAAGCTTAGAAGAAGAAAATATGAGAAAATAAAGAAAAGAGGAAACAACAGTGACTAAAGAACAATTATTCGAATGGGTCGATACAGGTCGTGAACTTGAATTCAACTACAAAGGGAAAGATTATTCAATAACCTATTACAATGACGATAGGAAGGATTTTATTTCTTTTTGCGAAGCATATGATGAAACCGTAGATGTAGCGACAGTCGACGAGCTTTGGAATTCGACCTACAAAGGAATAAAATTATCCGATATGTTATCTTCAATCCCTGAAGATAAAGTTGACGTGTTTTAAAGATTCGAACAACTAAAAGCACAAGACAATAAAAAGCAGCAACTTAATCAGTTGCTGCTTTTTATTGCAATCTATTCATCCTTATCAATTATATGACCTGAAGAAGAAATATTTTTCTCATCTCCATCAAATGGAAAATTATCTTTATTCGCTGGAACATTCTTCACATCATCATTTACTTCGGACCTTGTTTTATCGGAGTTATCCGTGACCAACTCGTCGGAAAACTCTGGAGTTGGAACAAAATCTTTGTTCTTTTTATTTAATCTTTTAGCTAGTTTGGATTTTCTTGAAAAATATTTCTTAAAGGCTTGAGGTGTAAAGAACAAATCAAGAATTATGAATATAGCGATAAAAGCTAAGACGACCAAAGCCATTATAGATACAGGAACCTTGTGTCCAAAGAAATCTAGCTCTAAACTAAAGTCACCTTCAACACCTTTTATGAAAGCTGTAATTTCTTGCTCACTCTTAGTTATAAGACCACTACCACTATTAGATACATCGATCAAAGTTTGATAAAGTTCAACCAATGGTTTACGCATAAAGTAATTTCTAAACAACCCTGATGAATAGGAACCAGGGAAGAACATGGTTAGATATTGAACATATCTAGGCATCATCGAAGCTGGTAGATATGCGCCACACAAGAATCCAATAGCGGCTGAGAAAATGGCTGGTACCGAAGACAATACTGAAACACTATTCACAAAGGAGCAAATAAAATGTACTAAAAGCGTGGCACTAATTGTAGAAAGGAGCATAACTCCTATGATTACACATGCATCTATGAAATCAGGAAGAATTGCCCCATAAGCAGCTAAGTAAATCAGACAAATTAAATAAACTATAAAATTGACTAAGAAAGTAACAACAGCATTGAAAACAGCATATGAAACAGTGACTGTCGACCCACTAATAGGAGAAGAAGCAAAGTCTTTTGTAATTCCCATCTCCTTATCAGTGACCATAACATTTTCAGTATTTAAAGCAACCGTAATACAAGAGACAGACAAGACACCTGCTATCATCCATTCATCTACAATACCCCTAATTTTATGTACCAGCTCTAATGCCTCTTTAGTCGCATTCTCAGGATCGAACTCAAATTCCAAGCCTTCCTTGATAGCTGCATCCAATTGAGATACTTCCATAGGCCTTAAGAAAATTACATAAACCACTAATACCACGAGTGGGACCATTAAGGAAAACAAGACAAGGGTATGATTTTTCCAAAATACTTTGAAATGTCTTTTGACTAAATAATAAAGGACGCTCAATTGATTAGGCTTTTTATACAATTCTGCTTTGGATTCGTTATTAACACTATTATTCATCACTTGCCTTCCTCCATATTTCTAACACCAGTCAAGTTCAAGAAAACATCATCCATGCTTCCTTTGACCACTTCAAAATCAGTTAATAGATTTTTGTTCCTATCTATGAAATCTATAGCATCGATTGAGTTTTTGACCAGAATTCTATAATAATTGCTATCGTGATTATAAGTAAACTTTCTTCCTTGTAATAAGAATTGTTTCTCCCAGTCTTCATTGTTCTTACCATAAACTAACACATAATCACCAGAATATTGGTTCTTCAACTGAGTAGGAGTTCCTTGAGCGATTATATTACCCTTATCCATTACGACGGCATAAGTAGCTTTCTCTGCTTCTTCCATATAATGAGTGGTAAGGAAGACTGTCATTCCAGTTTTTTCTCTCAAATCATTCACCAAATTCCATACGGAGATTCTTGTTTGAGGATCCAAACCTGTAGTAGGTTCATCCAATATCAAAAGCTTTGGATCATGCACCATAGCTCTAGCTATATCGACACGTCTCTTTTGGCCACCAGATAACTTGCCGACAGGTCTTTTCAAGAAAGATTGAAGGCCGAGCATATCTATAAGTTTTTGAATTCTTTCTTTCTTAAAAGCTCCTCTCAATCCATAGAAACCAGCTCTTATTTCCAAATTATCAATTGGAGAAAGCAAAGGATCCAAAACTGAATTTTGAAATACTATTCCTATCTCGCTTTTGATGAGATCTGAATAATGATCTTGATCATAGCCATCCAAATAAATCTTTCCGCTATCTTTTGAAAGAATAGAAGTAATGATATTAATTGTCGTTGATTTACCAGCTCCGTTTTGTCCTAAGAAAGCAAATAAAGATTTCTTTTTCACTGAAAAAGAAATATCGTTTACAGCAGTTAAATCACCATATTTCTTGACTAAATGCTGAACAGATAATATTTCATCTTTTACTACAACTGAATCATTCCTCGAAGGAGACCCAAATAAATGAAAAGGTTTAGAGCTCATATAACCTCCTTACATTAATTCGTATTTTATCATACCAACAATTTATAAGAAAAAGCTAGACAAGGTATTTATCATTCTTTTTTAATACAATTTATTGTCCTTTCCAAAGTAAAAGTTCAACAAATCCACTTTTACTAAGGTATATGTTTTATTGAGATTCTAACCACCTACTAAATCATTCTCATCATGTTAAAATAAATCGAATAGAAAGGATTAAATTTTAACTATGGAAAAAGAAGAAATTGACAACACTCCTACCCCACACAACAGTGGAAGAAAAGGAGATTTCGCCAAAGTTTGTTTGATGCCTGGAGACCCTTTAAGAGCCAAGTTTATCGCTGAAAACTTTCTTGAAAACCCTGTACAAGTAAATGGTGTTAGAGGAATGCTCGGATACACCGGAACATATAAGGGAATCAAAATCTCAGTCATGGGCTCTGGAATGGGTATGCCTTCAATTGGAATCTATGCTACTGAATTGTTTAGATTCTATGGTGTAGAAAAAATCATTCGTGTCGGATCTTGTGGTGGATATGATCCAGAATTGAAAGTGTTCGATACATTAATTGTCCAATCCGCTTCTACAAACTCCAGTTGGGCAAAGCAATATGAATTGCCCGGTGATTACTCAGCTACACCTGACTTCCAAACCATGATTGATGCTTATGAAACTGCAAAGAAGCTTGGAATTCCTACCAAGGCTGCTGATGTTCTCTCTGAAGATAACTTTTATAACGATGTAAATCCTGAGGGATGGAAGAAATGGACTTCTATGGGAATATCAGCTTGTGAAATGGAATCATTTGCTTTATTCTGCATCGCTAAGCATCTCCACAAGAAAGCTTTGACCATTCTCACCGTTTCAGACTCTGTCATCAATCATGTATACACAACAGCCGAACAAAGACAAACATCATTCAAGAATATGATGCAACTCGCTTTAGAGACTGCCTTAGTCGGAGAGTTGAGAGACAGCAAGTAATTTAAATTTAGGAGAAAATAAAATGACTGTTCTTTTTGTAACCATATTAGTCATTTGGATTCTCCTTTCTCTATTCTTATTTGTTTGGTTCATGACCGCTAATATCAGAAGTAAGAAATCTTTTGATGACAAGGTCTACAAGAAATTGATGAGTCTAGCAAAGAATAGAGATTATTTGATGTTCAACAATGTAAAAAGCAACGATGAGTTCGGAAACGAATATGAGTTTAAGTATATGATAATGGCAGATAAGTTTTGTTATGCCATCAACGAATTGAACGTCAATGGTGCTATCTCCGGAATCAACATAAATGACAATTTCTTCAGTAATATTGATTTAAAAAATAAAAGAATCTCTATTGATAACTTCTATAAAACCACTAAGAAAATGGCTAAGGGATTAGATTCTTACTTACAACAAAGAGATATAACAGACAACTGCTACATAATTCCTATAACTGTTGTTCCCAATTCAATAAGCATCGATCCTGTTTTAAAATGCGAGCACGATAATTCCTACCTTTTCAAATTAAAGGATTTAAAGAAAGGTATTATATCTATCGAAGATAAAACTAATGTCGGTCCAGTTAGAAAGGATGTCGCTGAGGCATATAGAAAAACATTAATATCTTTATCCTCGGTAGAAGATAAAAAATAGGTTTTTGTAAAAAATTTATTAAGCCTTATCCAAAAAGAAAATAAAATAAGTTTGGAGGTTAGTTTTTATGACCAAATTAATAGTTTCAAATATGAAATGTATGGGATGTGTACATAAGATAGAAGATATATTGAAGACAAATTCAATAGAAGCCGAAGTCAAGCTTGAAGATAAGACAGTGACAATAAATGAAACTGATGCAAATAAAGCAAAGGCTTTGATCAAGTCCATCGGTTATTTAGTGAAAGAATAAGCACATGAAAGAATTTCAAAAAATCTTGAAAGAAATCGGATGGAAGAATTTTTGGAGGTTGACTGGTGGACTAGTATTGCCGATCACAATGCTAGCAATACTAGTGATGTTTGCTCCGACAACTTCTTTCATAACCTTGTTCTTAATTCCTCTTGTCATTCCTTTATTGGCTGTCAATTGTCAAAAAGTTTGGTACAAAGCTATGGGCAAAAATGATGAAGACATCTCACCTTTCGATTATGGAAGATACTATAAAAATGGTGGCTTATATGGATCGTTGGGATTTTTATCACCAACAGTATCTTCAGCTTTAATAGGTGCGGCTTGCTTCACCTTACTAACTTTAGTTTTTCCTAACTTGATGGGTGCTTTCGGTCAATATGATGTATTGTTAGAAGCAGAACGTATATTTGCTAACAACTATAACGATGGATATACATACATATTAGACAACATCAGTGCTTTCACCGGTCCTCTGGTAGTCGTAGTTGGAATAACTTTATTCGTCGCTTTAGTTTTCTTCCTATTCTTTATCATCAATTCTTGCCAAGGATATGTCACTTTTCAAAAAGTATTACCCGATGCCGACTTAAACATTGTCGGAGGTGCTTCTAGAACAATGGGTAGAACTTTGGAAAAAGGTATGTTATCCAGGAGATTAAAGACAAATTGGTTCATAATAGTTCCCATCATTATATTCAACATGTTAGTCCAAGGTGGATTTATGACTTTATTTTCTTTAATTCGTAACGATTATCCTCAGTTGATTTGCGGAGTACCAGCCGCAATAGGAATGATATTATCGACTCCTTTGATCACTCTTCTTTTGATATCAAACGTATCGACTGCAAATATCATTCTTCCTACAATCGCCTTAAGAGTAAACGAAAGAGACAGAGCATATTTAGATGCCATCTACTATAACAAGAGCTATCAACATTCAAAAGAAAATTCAGGAAAAACTCCATTCGATGGTTTAGCTGGTCCTATAAACGTCAATGTTGAAGAGAGTGAAGGTGGTTTCTTCGATGCTTCCAAAGATGATGGACCTACTTTCTACTCACCTCAAAATGACGATACATCCCCTTCAAAACCAGTCGATGAAAAAGACGATCAGAAATCAAATACTGATGCTGAAAAACAATCTGATAACAAGAGCAGTTCGCCTTCGTTCGGTTTCTTCGACTTTTCATCTAGCAATGATAAAAAAGATGATTCAAATGAAGAAAACGGTTCAAATAAAGATAAAGAAGAAAAATAATTGCTGAGTTTTTATCGTTATTAAGTATACTTTCAACAGATAAATGGAAAGGAGGATATCTAAACAAATCAATGATCAAAATTTACACCTCTCCTTTTTGTTCTTCTTGTAAAAAAGTTAAAAACTATTTTAAAGAAAAAGGAATTCCAGTAAAAAACATAGATATAATCGCTGGAGATTTAACTGTAGAAGATATCTATGAAATACTAAAGAAAAGCGATTATGGAACAGAAGAAATAGTTTCTTCCAGGTCCAAAATATTCAAAGAGAAAAGACCTGACTTCAATTCGATGAGCGTAAAACAATTAGCTGAATTCATCGTTGCCAATCCGACAATTTTAAGAAGACCTATCATCGTCGATGATAGAAAGATACAAGTCGGATATGATCCTGATGAATTGACAGCATTCAGACCTATCATCAAACAGATAATTATTGAAAACTGTGCTAATTGTCCTTTGAATAAAGTCTGTAAGCATATGCCTTACCCCGAGGAAACAAAGCAATTATGTGAGGATAAGAAAGAATTTAAAAAGCCTCAAATACAATTAGTAAAGCAACCTAGCTAAGGTTGCTTTTTAAAAAAAAGGATTTGAGCATCACTCAAATCCTCCATTATTGTTAATTATATTGTAATTATAAATCAATATGACAACCTCTTTTACTTTCTTCATAAACAACTGCTGATCTTCATCTGAAATATCGTCAGCCTTAAATTTTATTCCATCCTCTTCTTGAGATACAGTAACGAAATCAGAGGTCATATAGAATTGTGTCTCGTGCGAATAAAATAGATTGTCATACTTAGTTTGGGTTCTAAAAATGGAAACACCCATATATCTATCCGTAATATAGTCAATTCCTAATATATCCAATAATGTAGGAACGATGACATATGGACTTGTAATATCAGTATAACTTACTATCTCATTTTCATTTAATCCATTGTTCTCTGCATATGCTTTCTTCAATGTCGGATTACATATCATATTGATTGTTGAATATCTTTCAGGTAAATATATATCTGAATCTTCAATATTACATACATAAGACATCAGCATCTTATCTGCGTTATCGCTCTTATAGTAGGAATCATGATCCCCATACAAGACTATTACTGTATTGTCATATAAATTCGTTTCTTTCAATCTATTTATTATCTTTCCTAACGCCGCATCAAAATCCATCATAGCACATTGAATATATTCGATTTGATTTTGAATAGTGACAGAATCATCACTGCAGATATTGACCCATTTACCTTCTGACTCAGCTTCTTTCAATTTGGAGTAATATCCGAGATTCTTAAACTTTGTATAGTTTGGGCATTTTTTGCTATATGGGCCATGAGTTGAAAAAGTAGTATAGAAAGTAAAAAACGGCTCATCTTGAACAGGAACAAGTTTATCCAATGTTAAATCGACAAAATCACTATCTAATGGATAAGAACCATTCCATTTATAAATACCTTCTATGACATCGGGATTGATATCATTGGCAAAGTACGAATTAGTAAATCCAAGGTTCTTTATTTCTTCTCCCCTGTTATAGAAAGCATTATTGTTATCATGAAAGAATGAAGTAGTATATCCATTATTATTCAACATATTAGGAAGAGAATATCTATCCTTGATTCTTCCAGATTGAACACTGGTTTGTGAAGCTCCTAAACCTGTGATTCCGATAAACTCTGACACATTCGTTTTGTTCTTCGAAACATTATTAACTAAATTAATTGAGTCCTTCTCCAAATAATATAAGTTAGGTGTTAGAGTTTCATTGACAAGATATGAGCAACCAGTCTCAATCATGATAGTCAATACATTGTAATTCTGACATATTCCTTGGTAATCAGAAGTGTTAAGCCTATCATTAGCATCTTTGGTTTTTATCTTATCGTTAGAAGTCGGGTTTATCGTGGTGACTAAATCACTGAAACTAAAATTCAATACTCCAAATTTATTTAAAGATTCTTTCTTTTGTGTTTGAGTTATAAAGTTAATTGTTTGGAAAGGATTTAATCCTGATTCATTAGCATCTTTCACAAAAAATAATGTGCAGCTATTAAAAATCAAGAAAATAGCAGCCATGATTCCAGATATTATAGCTGGATGTTTAACTTTCTTATCGATCTTCTCAGATCCCTTTTTGGTCAAAAAATACATAGTAACTATAAGACCTGAAGTGACTAAATAAATAATCAACGAATATATTATTGATTTCCAAGGAATATAGCTTGAATTAAAGACTGAGACTGTGGTTCCTATCATCGCTAAATAGCTGAAGGAAAATATATCGCCAGTGGATTCAAACATCATCAAATTCAAAAAGACTAACAAAGAAAATATAACACCAATCACTATCGAATAAATCAATGAATACTTATTTGATTTAAAGAAGAATATCGGCAATATCAAAAGAATATATAAAGATAATTCCAAAAACGGACCAGCATAATAGAACTGACCATATATCATCTCGTTCAGCAATATATCGAACGTAAACATGAATAAGAAAAGAATGATTGATAAATATATTTTTCTTATTAGGTTATAATTCTTCATTCTTTACTCGCCCTTCTTTACTACTTTTTTACATTTTAATCATCCACCTTAAAATAATCTAATAGTTTTTATGTTTGATAGTTCATACCAAAGTAAATGAAATAAAGCAACAAAACCGCTGTGTTAAAATTAACGAGTAATATTAGGGGCAATAAAAAAATATGAACTTTAAAACATTTGCCCTGGATGGAAGATTTGGTGATCCGAGCCGTTTCTCCGTTGCTAAGATGGTCAAGGACGAACTGGAGAAAGGAGGAATGAGTTATTCTGAGTTGTGTCCTGACATAGTAATTTGCATCGGGGGAGACGGAAGTCTCCTCAAGTCTTTGAATTCCAGGGGATATGAAGGTAATTACCTTCTTATTAATGGCGGAACTTTAGGTTATTTAGGCGATTATCATACAAATGAATGGGAAAAAGCCGTCTTCGATTTATTGAGTGACAAGACTCCTAGTTTCGAAGAACATATTCCATTAGTTTGTCAAGACAAGAGCGGCCACTTCTTCTATGCGGCCAATGACATTTCTATGATAGCTCCAGTCAGAGCTATAAACTTCGATTTATTGATAGACAACGAAAAATTACTAGCCACCCAAGCTAGTGGATTGATCGTGTGTTCACCTTTAGGTAGCACAGCATTCAACTTATCAGTTGATGGACCTGTATTATTAACTGGTAATTCAACTTATTCATTCTCATTGGTAGCTCCGATTTGTAATAAAGTAACACATACATTCATAAAACATGGCGTATTAAATAGTACATCCACATTGAAAATTAGATTAGAGCAAAACGCAAAGTTATATAAGTTCGGTGGAGACGGAATAGAAAACAGGACTATGTATGGACATGATTTCTGTTTCTATCCATCTACAAAAAGGAAATTCTATATCGTTAGATATAAAAACCACTCCTTGATAAGAAGAATGTCGGATTCATTTTCAACTGTCAAAGGATAAAGAGAGGAAATTACAATGCCATTATTTGATTCAACATTCACTGGTTATGAGTGGTACATGATTTTGATTTATGTAGTCGTAGTACTAGGACTTGTAGGTCTCATAACTTATCTTTGTATTCATTTTTCAAAAGGAAAAATTAAAAACAGAGAAGAGAAGAAAGAAAGCGAAGTCTATGTTCAAAAGACTAGCCAAGTAGCACAAATATTCGGTGGAAAAGAAAACATCATTTCTATTGAAATAAGAGGGTCTAGAGTTGTAGTAAACGTCAAGACTACAAACGGAATCGATCCAAAGAAATTAGATGAAGAGGGGCTCAAAGGTTCTATTATCATGGGTCAAAAAGTCATGTTCCCTGTCGGAAGCCAAGCTGAGGAATTTGCTAAAGACCTCAAGAATAAAATAGACGAATAATAAAATAGTGGAATCGCTCGATTCCACTATTTTTATTCTCAGTTCAATTAAAGCTTATTGATTTCAGTCTGCATCCAACTAGCTAATGTAGTGCTGTTGATATCGTACAATTCAAACTTTACTTCTTGTTCTTTTCCGTTACTCCAATAACCAGTATCGATAGACAAGGAGTTATCATCATTGATGGTCAAAATCAATTTTGTGGTCTGGCTTTCGAAGTATGTAGTCGATACACCTTGATATTGATTGTCAAAGAAAGTTCCAGAATAACTTACGAGCTGATCTTCAATTTCATAAATCTTATCGCCTGTCTTTTTAAATAATTTAGCTGATAAATTACCAAAGTTAGGTCCGATATCGCCAAAGTTATCAAATGAGTAGTCTGTAGATCCAGACAAAGCTACTCTACCCCAATTCCAAACATTCCCAGGTGTATATTGATAGACATAATATTTCCCATCATCTTCCTTATGAATAATTGAATCATAATTGTCTGTTCCCATATAAGGAGATTGGAGGTTAGAAGAACCATTGTCATATGTTCTTTCATAATCGTTCTTTCCATCATGGTTCTTGTCTTCATACATCTGAGCATAATAGACAGCATCCTTAGTAAAGTAACCAGTGGTCCAAGAGTCTTCATCGACAGCTGGATTTTGAGTTAAAGGAGGAACACCGACAAATAGCTTCTTGTAAGTGAAGCTATCAGCCGTCTTCACTGAATCAAAGATAGCTTGAAGTTCAGGGTTATTATTCTCATATCCATTCTTAGGCAAGTGTTTTACCAAATCCTCATGTCCATAATTAGTAAAGTTCAATGAATATGATGTCGTTCTGATCCAATAATTGCTAGCACTGGAATTGGATCCTTTTTGATCAGGAGTACTTATAGCCAAGGATATTATTTTTCCATTATCAATGTTTATAACAGCTTTTTGAACCCAATTCAAATTGGAAGCTTGATAGCAATTAATCAAAAACTGAGCTTTTTGATTAGATAAAACATATTCACCGTCTTCATTCACATCGATGTCTGAAGCATCGATGAAATCCCAAGGATTTCTAAATTCACTTTCATATGATATAGGTTGATATACCCTGGTAGATTCATCGTAATCAGATACATAATACTGCTTGTATTCATTATTTAAATCAATGGTTTCAGTATATGCTGATCCTGTAGACTCATCTTTGAAATAAGTCAAAGTCTGCGTTCTATAAAACGTGGTACTCGAGTCAACTTTTTCATGAGTAGTTTTATCTAAATCATAACTTTGGCGAATTGCGGAAGTAGATACGCCTTCATCATCTCCAACTTTAAAATTCAAAGTTCTAGTGGTGTCCGTTCCAATATCGACAGATTGTTTATCGTTAGGATGAACGACAGTCAATTTCTCAGTCAAAGTTGCTGTATAATTTGTCTCTCTCAAAACGGATATAGCATCTTGAATCTCAGTCAATTCAGAATTGTCGTTTATTGCTCCTTGAGCATCTATTACTGAATTCAAAGGGACAGCACAGCTTGTCAATCCAACTATAGTCAATAAACTAAAAATTGATAAATTTATCTTTTTCATTGGACTATCCTCCTAATTTTCAAAATACGAAGGGAACGAAGTAGTTCCATAATTCGAATAGACATTGACAATATTTACAACATCTCCACCCGACAAAGTTATGGATGTAGAAGTTCTAGATACTTTTTCATCCTTCAAAGTAACTGAAGAGTATCCACCAGTACTACCACTTCCTAAATCAAAGTAAGGAACTACAAATGAAGAAGCATTCAAATAGGTGGCATCACTAACCAACGAATAATTATTAGATGTTTCTTTGTGGAACAAAGAATCGGATAAAGATTCAAAGGATGGTAACACAGCTGAATTTTTAACACCTATATCAGAAAGAATAAATTCAAGCTTTCCACTTGTTCCAACACTATAAGTGTATTTAGATCCACTTTTAATCAATACATCATTGACTGATAGATTTTCTTGATTACCAGTGTAATGCTGGTAAATACCATCATCAGTGACATATGTCTTAATCATCACGTCTGAACTATCTGAATAAGATGTTATCGTATAATTTGAGCCTAAATTTCTAAATGCAGTCGACAATGCTGAATTAGATTCACTAGATTCAGTTAAATGAGTTATCTTCTCATTAGGATAAAAAAATTCAAAATCAGAAGTCAATGTAGAAGTATAGGTGAGTTGGCCTTGTATAGAATCTTTTCTAGGGAGATAGGTTATATCCATCTTAGTCAATCTACCCTGTCCATCGTAAAGGACATTGCAAGAAGAAACACCCCAGCCAAATCCTAAAATCTTTTCTGAGACAAATTCAGCTTTCTTTGCTGACAATTCAGTCGCTGTAAAATCAGAAGCAAAGACATAGTCAAATGGATTTTCAAACTTTGAATTAAATCTAATTTGACTTCCCAAATTAGTGAGTTGAACTTTTTTGACTGTATTAGTCTTATCTAACTTTTCAAAGAAAGTTGAACCATCAGTATCTTCAAAATAAGTTTCACCGTTTTCATCAATCACTGCTCTAGATTCAGTCCCATCATTGTTCTTGACAAATCCAAATTGTCTATATGCTGAATAGGCTTCAGAATAATTATAACTATCATATCCTTCAGGGAATGAGTGAGAGACAGTAGCACTTACTTTAACGATGACATTCTCTTTCAATGCATCGATTGTACCTTGATAAGATGATGTGACATTTTGAACTGCATTCTTATCGAGCAGAGTAGGTTCACTAGCTTTGCATCCGACTAACATCAAAGGCAATAATAAAAGTGATAATTGTTTTTTCATTTTGCTGGGCCTCCTTTCTACATACTAGAAGTAAGAACTTTGTAAGCTTGAGAAAGTTCATCCACCTTTGAAATATCGGTAGTTCCAAAGTTGCTATAAGAGATGGTCAACTTATGGTCTCTTCCATCGACTCCACCATAAGTCAAAACAAAATCTTTGATCTTATTACCATCCAATTCAATATCCAATGTCTTAAAATCAAACTTCATAGTAGAAGCATTGGCTACATAATTACCATACTTTTGAGATAAATAATCAGCAGATCCTGTAAGACCGGTTAACAAGCCAACTTGGAAGGTGTGATCAGCTTGAATAAGATTTTCGATATCAAAAGTGTATTTATCTCCATTTACAGCAAAAAAGTTAGGTGAGAAACTACCTACAGTAGGTAAGAACGAAGTAGGTTCATCATAGCTATTGTCATCTATAGCAGAAATATAATTTGAACTAGGTGATACTCCAATCCATTGATAACTGCCATTACTAGCTTGGACAACACCGATATAAGTAGTTCCATGAGTTGAATCATATAATTTCAAGTCAGATAACATAACCGGATGAGTTTCATTATCAAATTGATAGTATGAATTATATGAAATATTTGAATAAGAAGGTGATGATGTACTTTGATCCCATTGATCTACTATGAAAGATACAGTGTAATTACCATTTGCCATATCGTTTTTCAATGAAGTCATAGCATTATTCAATCGGGTGAATGAATCACCTGTTGCCTTAGCTTCTACAGGTTTCATTGTAAGTACATCTTCTATCAAAGATAAGTCAGTAACATAAGTTTCTCTTAAACCACCAAACATATCTTTCTTGACCATATTGAACATCATCCTTGATGGTGTTCCATCCTCACTCAAAAGAAGCTTAAAATCTTCAACATATTCACTTAGTGTCTTTCCATCAAATGTATAAGAATCATCAAACGAGAAGAAGGAAGCAAAGCTAGAATTCAACCTTCCTTGTCCTTTACCGGTAGGAGTTAAAATTAATCCATCATCGGAATTACTGGCGATTAAATAATCCCCAATATTATCCAAAGTCAAGAAAGAGAATGGATTTCCTGTTAAAGTATCAAATGCTACTTGATTTCCATTTTTGTCAGTGACATTCTTTTCCAACACTGTATTAGTTATATCCAAATATTGTTCTACAGCATAATTTCCAGATTTCTTATAATAAGTCTCAGACAATACTTTTCCTAAAGAATCAGAAATCTTAGTGTAACGATAATTTGAAGATACAGCATCGACTATCAATCTCTTACCAGTGGAATATCCATAGGTCTTTTCAGTATCAAACTCAATACTATCACTGCTGAAAAAAGAAACAACTTTATTTTTTACAGCATCTGTCAAGACATTAGTGTCTATAGCTTTTTTAGAATTATCGCCAAGTTCTTGTAATGGAACTGCACAAGAAGTCAGTGTAGTCATAAAAGCTAAGGAGCACAAAGAAATAATTATTTTTTCATATCATTATCTCCTTACAAAATTTATGGTTGCAAAATCAGTATCTAAACTAGACACAGTGAAAGCCATATTCAATTCATCTCCAGAATCAAATTTGAAGTCTCTATAAAAACCTTCTATTTGATCGTCACTTCCAAAAGAATCACCTTCCAAGAAAAGATCAGATGAACTCAATTGAACATCAATTGAAGTCATATGTCTATTCATTCCATCCTTTGAAAGAAGCTCGACCAATCCATAGTTTTCAATGATTCCATATTGACTATATGGAGCAGTAGAATTATTAGAATAAGCAAAATCATAAATATTCTTATCAAAATTCAAAGAATCACTATTTAAAGCATATCCATTATCCGTTTGTTTAACTAATCTAGCATCAATCTTAAACACTTCAATTCCAGCCTCATTGAAATTGTTTGAATAAGTAGAAGTAGAGCGCAGTAATTCTAGAGGATAGTTTCCACTTAGAACATTGTTTCTATTAGCATTAGCATCGAGATCATTCAATCCATCAGTTGTAAAGTAAGAAATCAAAAGATATTCACCATAGGGATTATCGTTTGAGTCAGCTCTCAACAAAATAGATGAACCATCTTCTTGGAAAGAATTCAATTTGACTTCTTGTGTAGAATTAACAACAGTCGGATTAATCCAACCCATCAAATATTTTGAGAAAGGATTATGATCGAATAGAGCACCATCCATCATATCCAATCCACTCAAAGGAGATTTCTTAGAACTAGAATCAAAATAATCCTCCAACCCCAAAGCTTTCCCTATTTGGTTGATATAGATGTGATTGTCATGTGCCGTCCCAATTCCATATTGCTCTTTTGTGTCATATACATAAGAATCATAATAACTCTCCCAGGTAAATGAGCCTACAGGGATATTTCTATCTTTAAAAGAGTTATTGAAATATGTATTGTTACCGAAAAGTGAAGTCCACAATACTTGAGAAGAAGTAGTCGAATAGGAATAAATCTTCTCTGTTCTATAAGGCTCAGAATAAATCAAAATTATATTATCTATAAGATTATCTCTATCAGAATCAAAATCATGTGGATCATAGGTGGCGGTATCACCTGTGAAATAAAGTTTGTAGACATCCTCCATGACATCGGTTATGACTTTTTCAGCTCCTATAGTAGCAGCCTTTTGAGCAAAATCGTAATAAGTCGATTGAATTTCATAGATTGGTGCTACAACACCATTAATATCTAGTTTTTCATAAGATGATTTCTTATAAAATTCTTGTACTGAATTCATATCATTGAATCCATCTTCACCAAAGAATGAATCCTTGATATTTACAAGCATGTCATCATCAAAAGAATCATTGTGTGTGACTAAACTATCTTTCGTCTGACTATGACTTGAGTCAGCATCTTTAAATTGGACAGGAACCACTAAAACATTAGTTTGTCCTTGTTGAGGAAGTCCGGATTTTCCTTCATTCCTTCTCATCTTTCCAAAGTCATTCTTTATTTCTTGTGGTCTTTTAACATCAGGCTGTTCTGCATCTTTAAAATAGTTCTCACCCTGCTTCCAGTCAGCAAAAGCGTCATAAGAAGATGTGGTTATACTAGAACCACTTCCTGTACTAGGTTTAGTAATACTACTATTAAAACTACTTGATTCATTAGTTTGACGACATCCAATCAAGGTCAATAAAGCAAGCAATGAAATTCCCACGCGAGCTTTTAACTTCATAATCAATCCTCCATTTGCTTTTTTGCGAATTGTTTATACAACTTAATTATTATACTAATAATAGGTATGTATTCAGCTTTATACTTGTAATTGCTTTCAAATAATGATTAACTTAAAAATGCCTTATAAACATATCGAATTTATTTTATGCAAAAGGAGATCCAATTATGAAATCTAAAAAATTAACAATTTGTCTCGGTTCAATCATCGCTATTTTATCTTTGGCTTCATGAGGAAAAGAAAATAGTAGTCCAACATCACCTTCCTCACCCAGCAGCCCTACTGACAGGCCATCCGCTCCATCCACTCCCAAGCCTTCATCATCAAAAGACTCAACCACTCCTTCTAGCAAAGAAGAAGAGCCTATAACATCTTTTGATGAAGTAAAAGAAAAAGTAATAGCTCTAAAGAATACTGAAGCTACATCTTTTAAAATGACTATAAATAGCAATAATTCCATAACAACTTATACTTCTGAGATAAGAGCAAATGAATATCTTAGAACAAAAGAGAATAGCACTTCAAAAGAAGTATTATTTGATGGATACTATGAAAATTTCGGTGTTGCCTATGACTTGGATATAACACAACAATCTGGCGATTCATCATTGAGCGGATACGGAAACAAATACACACTTGGAGACACAGTCGATAGCAATAATCAAATAATCACAAAAGATTATTTCATCACTTCTAAAATTGAAAGCAAGAAAAACTATTACTACGATTTCAACAAAGCCATAAACAATTACTTGACTGATAAATTCGAATCACAAGATGTGACACTCAGTAATTTCGACGTGATAGATGCAAAAAATAAAATTTATTTATTTAATGCTTATTCTGAAGTATCTTATTTCAACAATTATAGTTACACATTCCAAATAGCCTTTGCATCAGATTGGAGTCTAAAAGAATTGACCATATCTGAAAAGAAAGCTAATGAAGATAACTGGAACAAAGAAACCCACACTCCAATTGGAACATATACTACGACTTTGACCACAATAACTGACATAGCCAATGATCCATTAGAGATTTCATCTTTCATTCCAACAATTTTAGGAAAGAATGTAGATGACTATTATCTAAAGGAAGGATGCATACATGATGGAGATGTAAAAATTGTAAACCGCAAGGGGTCTACAAATATTGCTGCAGGCGATGTTTTAAATGTCGAATTAGATGATTCTATCTTCTATCTTGGTGCTTCTAATTTAGAAATAAAAACTTCTTCCAACACATCAATCATAAACAATACTGAAGAAGGCTGGGTAGCCTTAGCCAAAGGAACTTGTGATGTGACAATAGGAACTGCTTTATATCCAAACTTACTAACTATTTCAGTGACAGTATTAGATGCTAGTGAGGTACCTGCTTCTGTGGATTATTTCGAAGGAATGGTAACGGGATCTAGTTACCTCGACGAATATGGAACTACAATATCTATTCCTAGCAACACAGGATTAAATCAAAAATTTGAATTGATTGCCTGTTCAAGCTCATCCACATCAGTCGTTTACGGTCCATACGAATCTTCATTCGTCTCTTCTTTAACAGTAGGGGCATTTAATATGATGGATTACACTATGTCGACCACTCCATACGATTCAGGTTTCTCTTTTTCTTTCACTGAAGAAACCTCAACCAAAAAAACAGGAAAGACTGCAATATTTATGAATGTAAATATCACCAAATCTATTGCTGATGGAACTTATAATTTTGGAATAACACAAACTGGATTCACCTCACAAACAACTCCTTTAGGAACATTCAGTATAATAATCGGCTCATCAAATTAATATGAAATCAAACTATAAATTTTTATCATTGCTGTTAGTAATCTTTTCAGCTGTATCATGCTCAACTAATACAACTTCTTCAACATTTAATTCATCAAACAACACTAATTCAAACATCTCTAGTGTTATTCCAACACCTCCTGATTCATCTTCTACGCCAACTGATCGAGATACATTAGAAATATCAGCTTCATTTCTAAAGAACTCTTTCTCTCAATATGACACATTTTCTAAAGGAGATATGAAAGTCATATCTTCAAAAGACGGAAATGAAATAGAAGACTTTAAGATAACTTATAAAAATACAGGAAAAGAATTAAAAGATGGTGATGTTCTTTTAAAGAGTGGTAACTTCAAAATGGTTGTTTCTAGCGGAAATCTTCAAGGTGAATTCACCTTAAAGATTTTTGCTTCTTCATCTTTTGAAGAATCCTTATCTGTAATTCAAAAAGAAGATGAAATATTCGTTGATGATAATGTAGCTGATTCTTTTGATGTGTTAGATAATTATTCTTATATAGATGGAAAAGGAAATAGGAAAGAAAGTTCTTTTGTTCCTAATTCTATTCAATATAAATATGAAAACAATGACTTACCAACTTTTAATAGCAGTGGGGTAATTTTATTAAATATTAAGGCGACGGGGCTTAAAGGAAATACTATTTCAACATCCAAATATATAAATGTTTTGAATAAGGAATTAAATAAACTCGGTGGAAATAGTACTGAGTCTTTAA
>ENA-OPKR01000001-OPKR01000001.1-human-gut-metagenome-genome-assembly--contig:-NODE-1-length-83451-cov-2.987302_pt1 | contig 83451 bp, 71 predicted proteins | sample MGYA00241790_ERZ501707 | MGnify/ENA primary metagenome ERZ501707 (study PRJEB25962, sample SAMEA2042295) | human gut metagenome | biome: human gut; feature: human-associated habitat; material: faeces... | reverse complement strand
CCTATGCTCATTCTTATACTCTTCCTGACAAGCTGGGATTCACTTCCTAAGTGGCAGGATATTGTAATAGGATTACTTAAAACATTTACATGGTATTTATTTGTGATTAATTTATTTTTAATAGAATTATGATTGATATTAAGTTGAATCTAAGTATTGAACTTCCAGGAAGTACTATGCTTAGTAAGGAGGAGTGCCTTAAAACAACTCACAAAGTGATTGAGAAGAAGACCAAAGGTGGTAAAATCTACAAGAAAACCATTAAGGTAAAAGTAGAGGATTGGGATAAGATGGAGAAACACTCTATGAGAGTGACTGATGAGGGTGGCATCAATCCTGAGATTATCACTTTCCATACAAGAAAGTGTAAACCTGCTGCACAGTCCTTGAATATAGGTAAGGAGGCTTATGAATATATGATTGACAAGAATTCTTGTCCTTCATGGCTTAAGCCTAGCAAATGGGCTGCAATGAGTAAAAAGGAGAGACTTGAAGCTCATTTGCAGAGAACAGTAGAATACCTTGGAGGTACTTCATACACTTATCAGGTGTTTGAGGACTAAATAGGAATGTTTTTATAATAAGGGCAGGAGTACTAATAATACTCTTGCTCTTTTTACAATCCTCTGACTAAGCAAGATAAAATTAAGAGATTATGGGATATGTTCCTAAATTTATACACCTTGACCATTCCATTGCTGTAAATTATCCATTTGGTATTTATTGGGAGCATAGTTATATACAACAGAGTGCAAAAGCAATTTTCAATACATATAAAGAAGATATTGAGGAAGGTACAAGCATTACTTTTGTAGCAAGAGGTACATCAGGAGCCATGATTGCAGGTGCTATGCTTAATGAGTTACATAATATTGACCCAACTACTAAGACCTATATCCTAATTGTCAGGAAGAAAGAAGATAAAAGTGCTCATTGTTCTTCATTAAAAGGAATTGATAATATTAGTACCACAAAGTTTATAGTTGTGGATGACTTTATATCATCAGGTGAAACCATTAAAGCAATTATACAAGAATTGGATAAGTACTTTGCTAATATAGCACATCATTCTATTAATAAGTATGATATGCTTTGTGTAAGTAACTCCATTGATGCAAAAACATTAAAGAAGAACTCATGTGATGATTACAGGAAATGGAAAAAAATCTGCTCAAGATTTGAATATGTAGTATGTTGTCCTAAATCAGAAGAGGATGAACAAAAAAGTAAAAGTAGTTTATGGCAAAAATATGGATTATAGTTTTACTCATAATATACGCGATAGTCCTATTTAATCATTATGAGCCATTAATAGATATAATAGTACAAGGTAAAAGGTATAGTGTATTACTGTGGTATAACAGCTACAAGTCAAACTATCCTAATAGACCTATAGTAGTAAGAAATTACATACAACTATTTGTAATATGAGTAAAGAAAAGAAGCTAGATATAAGGTAATGGGACTAATAATATGAGAAAATTCATTATGAGAAATAAATGGTTGAAAGCACTTATTGTAACAGCTACAATAGTGACATGGAGTGTAGTAATTGCATTACTCTTACAAGTCAAGAGTATAGTTTTTCAACAATCAAAGGTTGATACTGTCTCTGTAATAGAGGTGGCTGATACCATTATTAATGAGCAACCAAAGTTCTTCTCTCAGATTCCTAAGGAGGGTCTGAAGGAGGCTTTGTCTTATTATGGTTTAAAGCATAAGGATATTGTCTATGCACAAGCTATACTTGAAACAGGACATTTTAAGTCAGACCTATGTCTGAATGGTAATAATCTGTTTGGATTATATGATAGTAAGAATCACAGGTATTATACATTTGACCATTGGAAAGACTGTGTCATAGCTTATAAAGAGATGATACAGTATAAATACAAAGATGGTGATGATTATCTAAACTTTCTTAAAGAAATTAGATATGCTAGAGATTCTGAGTATATTTGCAAACTTAAAAAACTAATTAAAAATCCACCGTAATATGAAAGAAGAATGGAAAGACATTGCTAATTTAAAGGAATGTAACTCTTCTTATAATAATTCTTATGTAAAACAATGACAAGAAAAGAAGTACAAGAATTAGCTCTATCAAAGATTGATAGGACTAAATATATTATCTTAGAACTCATCACAGGTATGGGTAAAACCAAGATAGCAATAGACCTCATTAATCATATATGTGATAGGGTATTCAGGAATGATGAATGTCCTACTACTATACTTATCCTTGTGGCAAAGACTGTACATAAGCAGACTTGGAAGGATGAGATTGAGAAATGGGGAGGTATCAAGTCTGACTATATTACCATTGAATGCTATGAGTCACTAAAGAATTATGAGAACTCATGCTTTGATGTAGTAGTGGCAGATGAGATGCAGCATTTGTCAGAAGCAAGAATTGATGTATTGGAGACTATTCATATTAATGAGTCTTTCATTGGATTGTCTGCCACTATTAAGAGAGACATGAGGGATTATTTCATCTACAACCATAAGGCTGAGGTTATTAAGTGTGGCCTTAAGGAAGCTGTAAAAGATGAAGTATTACCTGAGCCTATAGTATATCTGCTGCCTTTGACTTTGGATAATTCTATATGTAAATACAGAACCAAAAGATTTGGTAATGAGGTTACTACTACTCAGAAAGGTTATTATGATAGTCTCTCTTCACTTATAGAGTGGTACAAGAATAAGTACTTTAACTCAAGAAATGAGAGAGTAAAGAACTTATGGCTTTCAACAGCAGGCAAAAGGTTGAAGTGGTGTGCTGAACAGAAAGAAGCTCTTGTGCTATCTCTTCTTGACAAGTTTAGGAATTACAAGACTTTGACTTTCTGTAGTAGTATTGAGCAGTCAGAGAGGTTAGGTAAATACAATATCACCTCAAAGAATAAGGCTTCAGTAAAGAACCTTGAAATGTTTAATCTTGACAAGATTAAGCATATCACTGCCTGTAACATACTCAATGAAGGTGTGAACTTGACTAATTGTAGGATAGGTATATTCTGCAACTTGAATAGTTCAGAGATTGTAGTAAAACAAAGAGTTGGTAGAATACTTAGACATAAGTCTCCTATTATCATCATACCTTATTTCAAGGATACAAGGGAAGAAAAACTTGTGAAGAAGATGATAGAGGAGTACTCTAAGGATTCTATCATTAGTGTTGATAGTATTAATGACATTAAGCTATGACAATGTGTTTAAGTAAGGAAGGATGCCAAAAGAACAATATTAGTCTTGCTGAGGCTCTTTTAATGCTTGTCATCCATAATAATGCTGACCTTGATATAGCTCAAAAGGAGCTAATTAAGAAAGGCTATATAACTGCTAACAGGGATGACTTGTTTCAGCAGATTGGATGGAGACTCACTAATAAAGGTACTAAGGTAATAGATTCTGTAATTGTAGACTCTGATAAAAAACAAGAACCTGATGATAGGTTGGTTCAGTTGGCTACAAAACTCAAGGAGATATTTCCTAAGGGCAAGAAAGATGGTACTAACTATTATTGGGCAGATGGAGTGGCTTTAATTATACGAAGATTGAAGCTATTCTTTAAGAAGTATGGAAATACTTATACTGATGAACAAATCATACAGGCAACTAGTAAGTATGTGGAGGGTTTCAATGGGAACTATACATATATGAGGTTATTAAAGTATTTCATACTCAAAGAGAAAGTTGGTGCTGCAGGTGAGGTTGAAGGAGACTCAGAATTGGTTAGTTATATTGAGAATGCTGATCAAGAAGAAACTCTTAGGAATGATTGGGCTACAACATTAAAATAGTATGAAGGAAAGTATAAGTTTAATATGAAAGAAAGTATGAGTTTAAGAGAAAGAGTTGTTGCTAATCTTGAAGAAAGAAGGCAACGAATCCTAGATGGGCAGCTTAATTGTATCCCATCTCCTTTCAAAAGATTCAGTGAAGATTTCATTGGTATTGAGCAAAGTTGCTATTATACCATAACTTCTTTCACTAAGGGAGGTAAATCTCAATTTACTTCCTACACTTTTATCTACAAGCCTCTCATGTTCTGCTATTTTACTAAGGCAGATATTGACATCAAGATATTGTATTTTCCTTTAGAGGAGACTCCTGATAGGATTATGCAAAGATTTATATCTTGGTTACTATTTGACTTCAGTAAGGGCAAGATAAGAGTTAGTCCAAGAGAGTTAAGGAGTACTACCTCCCTACTATCTGAGGAAGTCTTGGATATAATCAACAGTGAAGAAATCCAAGACATACTTGAGTATTTTGAGGAGCATGTAATATTCCCTGAAGAAGCTGCAAATCCTACAGGAATATATAAGTACTGTAAGAATTATGCAGAGGAGCATGGTACAGTATATACTAAGATTGGTCAATATAAGGATGTGTTTGACAGGTATGAGCAAGATAATCCTAATGAATACAGGCTAGTCATAGTAGATACCATCAATCTCATAGATACTGAAAGAGGAATGACTCTCAAGCAATCTATGGATAAGCTGAGTGAGTACTGTGCCAAGTATCTCAGAAACAGGTATAACTATTCTCCTATCATTATTCAACAACAGGCATTTGACCAAGAGGGCAATGAGGCTTTCAGAATTGGCAGGGTAAGACCTTCTGTTGCAGGATTAGGAGATAGTAAGTATACTTCAAGGGATAGCAATGTAGTTCTTGGATTGTTTTCACCATTTAGATTTGCACTAAAGGAGTATGAGGGATATGATATATCCAAGTTTAAGGATAATATCAGATTTCTTGAAATGATAGTGAATAGAGATGGTGAGATGGGTGGGCTATGTCCATTATTCTTTGATGGTGCAGTATGCCAATTTGAAGAACTTCCAAGACCAAACAATAAAGGTGAAATAGCCAAAATATATGACTATTTGAAGCACATAAGAGGTGCAGCAGCTAAGTCATTTTTTAGTTATGGAATAAAGAAAAAGAATAAGAGCTTGCGTAATATTGGACTATTTAGTAAATTCGCAACCCTTTTCAAGTAAAAGTAACATTATAAAACAAAAACAATGGCAAAAATTCTAGTTTTAGCAAAATCAGGCTTCGGAAAAACTACCTCCTATTGTGGTAGAGAGAAGTTGGGAATTAAGGGGCTTGACCCAAAGGAAACCTATATCATTCAGTGCATTGGCAGAGGTGTTCCTAACCCTAATTTTAAGCTGATTGAGGGCAGTATTGGAGTAGAGAATGTAGGTAAGCCTACACAGAAACTTGTAAATGCAAATGCCCTTGGTACAGGTAATAGAGTGCAGGTAGATAATCTTACAGGTCTTGATAGGTTTGCAGTGGTAGCAGAACTCATAAATATGCTAAAGAAATCTCCTTTCAAGAATATTATAATTGATGACTTCAATTATCTTGCACAGGATTTCTATATGGCAAATGCTATGAAAGGTGGATGGGATACTCCTAAGCAGATTGGCTATGGAATGGGTCTCATCTTTGATGCTTTCAAGGGACTTCCTGAGAATAAGAATATCATCTGCTGTGCCCACTATGAGGAGTATAAAGATAAGAATGGTGACTCTATTTCCTATAAGTTTAAGACTACAGGAAAGATGGTAGATGACTACATTACACCTGAGGGTAAATTTGATATTATCCTCTTTGGCAAGGTAGGATATGATGCAGAAAACAAGAGACCTATCAAGCACTTTGTCAAGGAGTTTGATGGAGAATATCCTGCTAAAGACAGTCTTGGTGCATTGGATGACCTTCCTGATGAAATTCCTAATGATTTGTCTATAGTAGTAGACAAATTGAGAGAGATTTATGGATAGGAATGAGACTGTAGAATTATCAAGGTTGGCTGCTTTTGGTGGGGTGCCCATACACAAGGCACTTAAAGCAATCACAGACTATTGTCTTGAAAAGGGTAAGTCAGATATTGACATCTCAGTACTTAGAGAGTACTTAGAGAGGGATGTTATTATGTTGGGTTTCTGCCTAAATCAAGCCTTAGAATACTTTGAAGGAAAGTTTGTGGTATGCAAGCTATGGAGTGCTCCTAATCCATTAAGTAATACGGAGCAAAGGAAGTTATTACAAATCTTTTAATTAAGAAAATATGAAAACATTGACAGTAAGACAGTTTGCAGGTGTAAAGAGAATTGCACAGAATGTTAATCCTTTGGTAGCAAAGAAGAATAAGATTGCTGCCAAGATTAAAGAACTCAATGCAGAGTATAATGCTCTGACTGAGGAGATTGAGGGACATGAAATGGGTGTCAAGTCTTTAACAGGTGGTCTTACAAGTGAAGACTTGGTTGTCAAGAAGGTAGAAGATACAGGTAAGGTTGGTAAAGATGGTAAACCTGTAAAGGTTACTAAGTATGAACCTAAGGCTAGTGTAGTAGTATTCAATGAAGAGACTAGTGTATATGAGATTCATATAGAGGAGCCTGAGGTTGAAAATGTTGCTCCTGAGACAGTAGATGATACTGAGAAGGCACCTGAGATAGAAATAAAAGCAGGTGAAGAGTCTCCTTTTAACCCTACTAATCCTTTTAACAATGATGCAGAAGCTAGTGATAAGCTGCCCTTTGAAGATTAATTAATTAGAAACTAAAAAAAAATAAGAATATGAACAAGAATAATAACATAAACAAGAATAATAACATGAACAAGGATAATAATAAAGTTGGATATGCTTTTATGGCATTTAGTAAAGGAACAGAGAATAAAGAGAGTAATGCAGTAAAGAGATATACAGGTGTAGCTCCTGTAGTTATTTTGGCTGTGAATCCTAATAAAGCAGAGTTAGAGAAGCTGTATAATACCCAACTTGAAAATGACCCTGAATATCTAGGTGAAGTTGAAGTAGGTGAGGACAAGCACAAAGTACAGAATAGCAGACTTGACTTCATTGTTAAGACTGATGCTAATAAGTGTGGTGGTATTGAATTTACCACTAAGATAACTTTCTTCATCAAAAGGGAATACAGATACAATAAAGATCAGACTAAGATACAGGTAATTGATAAGTATGGTAGAACTGCTTGGGTTACTATAGAGCAGGCTAAGGCACATGAGATTCCTATGTATAAGAATGGTCCTGCCAACATTGATAAGGACTACAGACCTGCTTATAATGGTGAGGAAAAGCTTACTAACTTCATCAAGGCATACCTTAACATTCCTAATGTAATGAAGTATGTCAATGAGAAATGGGTTATGGTAGATAATCCTGAGGATTGTGAAGCAAGACTTGAGCACATTGAGGATTACTTCAAGGGCAATTTCAAGGAGCTGAGAGATGTTATTGCATTGCAACCTAATAACAGGATTAAGGTATTGTTTGGTGTAAAAACCACTGATGATAACAAACAGTATCAGGCTTTTTATGACCAAATGTTCTTGAGGAATTTTACCACTGACTATAGCAAGTTAGATGCAGATTTACAGGAAAGAAAGGCTGCAGGAGCTTATCCTACTACTGAGTTTACTGTGTGTGACTTGAAAGAGTATAATGTTAAAGCTACTAACTTCAGTAACTTTGATTTAAGTGATATACCTTTCCCTGAGCCTGAAGAGTCTAATCCTTGGGTCTTTGGAAAATAAGTAGTAATCTCTCAAGAAAAAGAATAAAGAAAAAAGAGAAAGAAGAGAAAAAAGAGAAAGAAGTAAAAGTAAAAAAAGAAAGGAAGAAAAAGCATGGCTGTCAGCAAAGGTAAATCTTCTGTTACTTTAAGTGATATCCTAGAAAAGACAACAGAGGCAAATATTCTGTCATTCTATCTAGGAGTCACTAAAATTCCTTGTACTATACCTAGTCCTCTTAGGAAAGATAACAAGCCATCATTTGGTCTGTACTCTCCTAATGGAAAGAGGATATATTTTGTGGACTTTGCAACCAAGGATAGGGGAGATGTATTTAATCTCCTTTGTCAGATGTGGGGGTGCAACTTTAGTGAAGCCCTAACAAGGATAAGCAAGGACATACCAAAGCTCTGCTCTATAGGAACATCTAATGTTTATAAACATATTCCATGTACTGTGAGAAGTACCATTGAATGCAGAAAGAGTACTGACTTACAGTGCAAAGTCAGAGATTGGGCATCTTATGATGTTGAATATTGGAAATCCTATGGAATAAGTCTTGATTGGCTGAAGTATGCAGAAGTTTATCCCATATCACATAAGATTATCATAAAAGATGGTCATAGATATGTGTTTGAGGCTGACAAATATGCCTATGCTTATGTAGAACACAAGGAAGGTAAAGTTACTCTAAAGATATACCAACCTTTTAATAAGAATGGTTATAAATGGAGTAACAAACATGATAATTCTGTAATTAGCCTATGGACTAAAGTACCTGAATATGGGGAACAGATTTGCATTTGTTCTTCACTGAAGGATGCTTTATGTCTATGGGCTAACACAGGTATTCCATCTCTTGCCATTCAAGGTGAGGGATATAGGATAAGTAATACTGCAATTAGTGAACTGAAAAGAAGATATAAACAAATCTTCATTTGCTTGGATAATGATGAGCCAGGTTTGAAAGATGCTCAGAAGTTAACTGAGGAAACAGGTTTTACTAATGTAGTATTACCACCCTTTAATGAGGGGAAAGATATTTCAGACTTGTATAAAGCTAGGGGTAAAGATGAGTTCCTTAGAATAATCAAGCCTTTATTTATTTCTTTAAGACATTATAAAAAAAAGTGAAAACATGGAAGCAAGAAAAATTACAGTTGTACAGACTAAGAATCAGAAGAAAAGTGTTATTATGTCAGCAGCCATGACCCTTGCTGAGTTGAAGAATGACTTGAGAGCCAATGATATTGACTATGATGGTATGACCTTCTTTGAGGGTACATCAAAGGTTGAATTGAAGAATGATGCTTCAGTCCTACCACATGATGTTCCTTACAAGGGAACTATCACCAATGAGTTGGTTTTTATGCTTACTAACACCAACAAGAAAATCAAAAGTGGTGCTGTTGCAATGAGTAGAACTGAAGCATATAGTGCTATCAAATCTATGGGTTTACAAGATGCCTGTGTAAAGAAGTTTGGTAAGAACTTCACTATGTGTAAGACTGCTGACCTTATTGCATTGGTACAGAGTAATAGTGCTTCAAAGCCTGCTCCTAAAGCTGAGACTAAGAAGGAAGAAATACCTGCAAGTAATGGAGATGAGTATGTTGATGCTGTAGCAAGGGCTGCTATCAGCAAGTTGGTGGAAATTCTTGAGAATAATAGCACAATTGAGGATTATGAGAAAGAAGAAGTGATTGGTATTCTTGGGGGTAAGGTTGCAGTAAGTGATACAGCTTCTGAGGAGTATAAGCCTAAGTCAGCTTCTCCTTACTCTGATGATGAGATTGATGATATGTTCACAGGAATGGGTATTAATTAACAAAGGTAATGGGTATTAATTAACAAAGGTAAGTAACAGTAGGTAAGGAGGTTAGAAATATCTCCCTTACCTATTTTTTACAGTAGTATGAGCAAAGAAGTAATTAAATTAATTGAGGAGAAGATAGAGGAATTATATAACTCCTTGATGGATAAGCCACTCCGAGTATTAGGCATATTCAATGACTTCTTTGGAGAAGATAAAGTTGATATGCAAGGATATTGGAGTCTAGACAAGTTTAAATCTTGGATGAATATAGAGCCTTTATCTACCTATATTCCTAGTGGTGGTATTGTAAGCATGAATAGTAATGATTGGAGCATATATAAAGCATGTGCTATTACTGATTTACCTGAAAACCAAGTAGAAAAGGTTGTTAATGTGCTTACAAATACTACAATAAAAGAAGGAATTGGTAATGATAAGTTTAATGGTATATTCATTCTTGTACATTTTCCTCATGTAAGAGTAACTAATGAGCATGACAGATTTGTGGATATTAACCATCTGTGGGCTAAGGTGAAAGTAATGTATAATGGCACATTGAATGGAGGATTCACACTTAACAGGTCAGAATATACACTGCTTCACTTCAGAAGTCGTTATATGCATAGTCATATCAATAGTATCCCTACAAATGATTTCACCCAATTCCAAAATCCTTGTACAGGTAGTGGTCCTATTAATGGTACTATTAGTGTCCTCAATAGGGATTATGATGAGGATATGTGGAATATGTTCTGCCTTGAGCTGAGTAAGTATGTAACTGTAGAATCTGTTGCAGGAATACCTTATCATTACTTAGAGAAGTTAGGTACCAATGATATGGAAGTAGGTATGGATAGATTCACTGTATGCCTGTCTCCTAATCACTATAGAGGTGCCATTACTCATGATAAATTCAAGGAGTTTGTGAGGTACTTTATTAACTCTAAGAGGCTTAAATTTAACTATGTCAATGGTTCTTATTCTATTGGAATGTCATTTATTGAATTTATTGTACTCATTAGTAATGAGTTCATTAAATGGTATAATGACCAATTCAATAAAGGGGAACTAATTGCTAAGTTTGCAGATTTGAAGAGACAGGATATTTTGAGAGAGTGTATCATAGACAATGGAAAGATTTACTATGATAGAGGCAGGAATAATGTAAACAACTATGCTCAGTATATAGGCAAGAAGGTCTGTGTATTCAAGGGGAGAGAGGTAACTGTAGATATTACAGATGTTGCAGAAGTGAGGAATGAGAATAAGAGTATAATTCTTGATATTCAGACTGCATTATACATATTAACAACAATACTCAAAGTATTAAATTACAGATATGGAAGAAACAAAGCAATCCACGAAGGTAATCAGCTTGGTACAGAAGTCAGGTACTTATAATTATAAGCTGATTATCCCAACAGAAGTGGAAAGAAAGATAAGGTTTACCTGTCAGAAGGTATGGAGTACTGAATGGTCAGGCACACTATTCTTTACACATGAAGGCTCATTTGAAAACAATGACCTTATAATAAGATGTGTAGATATTTACATCATGGATATTGGTACTCAAGCCTATACAGAGTTTGATATGAATCCTGATGTGATAGCCTATATGTGTGAAAATCCTAAGCTACTTGATTGTCAGATGGGTCTTATACATTCTCATAACAATATGTCTACATTTTTTAGTGGAACAGACACTGCTACTCTAAAGGAAGAAGGTAGGGATAGAAATAATTTTGTATCTCTCATTGTGAATAATGCAGGTTCCTATACTGCTGCAATCACAAGGAGAATCAAGTCAAAGCAGGTCAAAGAGTCTGTGTCTTATGAGTTCTTTGGTGATGGTGAAAAGCATGATACTAAGGAATATGTAAGTGATGCAGATGAGATTGAATGGTTCTATCTTAAAATAGAGAAAGAAGATGAGAATTATTCCTTTCCTGATATGGCAGCAAGGCTTGAGGAAATTAAGCAAGCTAAAGCAGAGAAGGCCAAGAAAACTCAGACACCTGTATATCAAGGTGGTTACAAGCCTGTTATTGCTAACTCTTATGGTACAAAGGAAATTAAAAAGGTAACTCAGCCAACTCTCTTTGATGATGTAGATGATTTGCCATTTGAAGGAGGATATGACATACCTTATGGTCAGGTAACATTTGATAAAGTTACTTTGAAGTCTCTTGTACTTCAATTGATTACAGGCAGCATTATTATCTCTAATGATATTAAGATTGACATTACCAAATGGGCTAAGTCAATGCCTGCATTGTATGAAAAGAGATTTGGCAAAGGTAAAGAAGGCATGAAAAATTTCAAAATGTGGGCAGATACCTATGCAGAATATCTGACATGGTATGTGACAGATGAGAAATTAGAAGAGCTTGGCTTTGATGAAACAGAAATTTGTGCTATTTGTGCCCATGATATGATAGAGGAGCTTATAAAACTTCCTGAAAATGATTATATCAAAGGGTATATTGATGCACTTCAAAAGTATTTAATATTATGAATGAAGAAACAGCTGAAGCTTACAATTCTCTTATGGAAAGTACCAATGAGAATGATGTTCATGAATATAATGAGGTGGGATATGCTGACATTACTACCCTCAATACTATCCTTAATAGTATTAGAATGGGCTTCATTACCTCTCTTAACATTATTGGTTTGAATGGTGTACCTAATACCTATAAAGTTGCATATTGTAGCACTAGTAATACAACAGGTAGAATCTTTATCAATGAACATTTTAAAAGTTTAGTTGAAGAAGCTTGGGATTCTGTATCTATAGAAGATGCACATCAAGAAATACCTACAAACTCTGCAACTTTACTAGTAGATGAAGCTACAAGTAGGTTTAGTTCTGCTATTTGGTATGAGAACATTCAGAAGAAGACTATTATTTTGGCAGGTGTAGGTGGTATTGGTAGCTATGTAGGCTTCTTATTGGCAAGAATGAAGCCTGCTTCTATGTTTATTTATGATAATGATATAGTGGAAGCTGTTAATATGTCAGGACAGTTATATGGTCAATCTGATTTAGGTAGACTTAAGGTATCTGCACTAGCTAAGATGATTAGAAACTATGCTAACTATAGTAGTATCTTTGCAATAAGTGAAAGATTCACTGATGAATCTGAGGCATCAGACATTATGATTTGTGGCTTTGATAACATGGCAGCAAGAAAACTCTTCTTTAATAAGTGGTTGAGTCATATTCAATCTAAACTAGAGGAGGAGAGAAAGAATTGCTTATTTATTGATGGTAGATTAGCAGCAGAAGAATTTCAGGTATTGTGCATCAAGGGAGATGATGAGTACAACATCAATAGATACAATAATGAGTTCCTATTCTCTGATGCAGAAGCTGATGAAACTATCTGCTCCTATAAACAAACTACCTTCTGTGCAAATATGATTGCATCCTATATGGTCAATCTGTTTGTAAACTTCTGTGCTAATCAGTGTGAGCCTCTCATTGATAGAGACCTGCCATTCCTTACTACATATAATGCAAAAACAATGTATCTCAAAACTGAAGTATAATGGAACTTAACCCAAGATTTGCACATAATGTAGGGAGTATTTTTAATAGCAGTGATTATGATGACCCAAGTCAGCTTGAAATGAATCTATCTCTTGATAGTAACAATGTATTTAGGAGAAGTCTTATCATTGAAGTAAATGATGATGAGGTAGAGATTCCTGTGATTGCAAGAGGATACTTGGAGAGTTTAGTGTTAGAGAGGATACATTATCCATCATCTATAGGAACCAAGAGGATAATACTGCCATTGTATGATAATGCACCAAGTCTGAAGAGAAGAACCTTTGATAGTATTATAACTCAATTATTTATTAATGTAAGATATAGTAAAAGATTGCAGAAGATAACTACTAACAAAGATGAAGTGTATTATGGAGGCAAAGGCATTATCTTTGATGAAAGCTATGCTCCATTGCTGTTATGCACACTAATTGCAAGAAAGGTACATACAGAAGAGGGTAATGATAATATGGTCTATTATAGACCTGTATGCCATGTTAGCCCTAAAGTATTCTTAGAGTCTGACAAGTTGATTAACAAAGGTATTATTAAGAAACTTATTCCTTTCTATACAAGTAGAGAAGTAAGTCTTCCTGATTACAAGTTTGGTGTCAACTCAGAAAGTAAAAAGGTAAAAGTTGTAGTAGATAATTTTGATAAGTTCTTTATAGAACCTATTAAACCTACTCCATCTGCCACTACTAATGATGCACTGAATGAATGCCTTATTGACAATATGGATGACATAATGATGTTGATATGACATTAGATGATGTATTATAAGTAATATGTGTAAAGATAAAAAAGATAAATATGGAGTACCAATTAAATGGTATCAAGAGTATTAAACAATAAAAACAAAAACAAAAGACATGGAAAAATTTTATTTGAAAAACGGAAAAGAAGTACAGATTGGAGACACTATTGTCAAGATAATTAAGACTAAACACCCTCTATTTGGCAAAAGTTCTGTAATAGAAAGTACAGTGGTTACCGAGACAACTTTGCCTAAACTGATTAAAGCAGGTATTATTACTGTCTCATCTGATTCTGACTTTGATATAGATAAAGTACTTAAACCTACTGAAATACCTATGGATCTTAATTACTATATTGAAAAGTTGGCAAAAAGGCTTGGTTGGAAGGTAGAAAAGGTATATAATTATCTCAATACCATTGACAGTGTTTATCCTGCTGCTGCATTCTCTATGGTACTCAGAGAAGTAGCCATTGAGTTAGATAAAAAGTATAAGGACCATATTGAGAAGAGTCCTGAAATATATGTAATTTCTATGTTTGATGGAAGGGTTACCAAGGCTAATAAAGCATACATCAAGAACTATAGGAATTTTGCAGCATTTAGGACTGTTGAAGATGCCAAGACTGCTTGCAGCATTGTAAGAGACATACTCAAGGAATTGTTTAAGAATAATGGTTAATAAGAAAATTAGAAACGCTACTATCTGTAAAGGTAGTAGCATTACTTTTAAGTCTCAACTAGAAAAAACTATTTATAATACTTTAGTAGAACAAGGATTTATTCCTAAGTATGAGCCTAAGAAGATTGTATTATTGAATTTTGAGCCTTGTACTATCCCTTTTTATGATAAGGAGACTGATACTCAATATAAGAAGAGGATTGATGAAGGTGGAAAACCCCCAAAACTTCTTAATCTTAAAAGTAACACAATACTTCCAATTACATATACTCCTGATTTTTATATCCGACATAATAATGTAGATGTTTGGATAGAGGCTAAAGGAATGGAAAATGATGTGTACTATCTAAAGAAAAAGCTGTTTAGGAGGTATTTAGAAGAACAATCTAAGCAGGGTGTAAAAAGTATTTTCTTTGAGATTTATAGTAAGAAACAATTGTTACAAGCTATAGAAATATTCAAACAATATGCAGAAGAATGTAATACAAGAACTGATAAAGGAAGCTAATAAAAGTCCTACACTTGAGTATAGTGATAATATTTTAGTTTTCAAGGATAATCTCAAAGATACCATAAAGGAAGTTAAGAGAAGGCTTGGTATCTTGCAAACTTTAGAAATGGAGATAGACTATAAATTAACTATAAGTCATGTAGAAGATGAATAGAAAAAGATGAATAGAAAAAGCTTAAAGGATATATCTTGGAATGTATCTGAAAAAACATATAGGGCAGACTCAGCACTAAGTTATTCAACTCTTGCAAGATATGAGAGAGAAGGATTCAATAACTTGGATAAATTATTTGACAAGATAGAAACACCCTCTCTTACTTTTGGTAGTGCTGTAGACAGTATTATCACAGGTGGTCAAGAAGAGTTTGATGAAAGATTTATGGTTGCTGAGTTTCCTTCTATTACAGACTCTATTACAAAGATAGTAAAATCTTTGTTCAGTCAGTATGGAGATTCTTATAGGAGTCTTATTACAATTCCTGATGATACTATCATTAAGGAGACTGAATGTCAGAGTTATCAAATGAATTGGAAGCCTGAGACAAGGGCTAGGGTTATCAAAGAGAAAGGTGCTGACTACTATAACCTATTATTCATAGCAGGCAGTAGAACTATACTTAATACTCAGACCTATCAAGATGTGTGCAATGCAGTAAGGGCATTGAAAGAGAGTGAGTCTACTAAGTTCTATTTTGCAGATAATAATCCATTTGAACCTAATATTGAAAGACTCTATCAGTTAAAATTTAAGGCTTATCTTGGAGGTATAGAATATCGTTGCATGTTTGATGAGCTAGTTATTTTCCATGATACTAAGGAAATACAGCCTTTGGATTTAAAAACTTCCTGTAAGAGATTAGATAGAGAATGGGATTTTCCTTCCCATTATATTGAGTGGTCCTATGAGATACAGAATCGTCTTTATGCAAGAATATTACAGGATGTAATTAGTAAAGATGAGTATTTTAAAGACTTTAAGATATTACCCTATAAAGATATAATAATCTTTAGAGGCAGTGATACTCCATTAGTTTGGGATATACCTTTTACTTTTGAAAGAGGCACATTATATTTTGGTAAAAATAAGCAAATAGAAATGAGAGACCCTGAAGAGATAGGAAAAGAACTATCTTATTATCTCACTTCAAGACCTAAAGTGCCTATGGGAATTTCAAATACAGGAGTAAATGATTTAAGAGAATGGCTAAATACTTTATGATATGCAAGTAATAAAAAGAGACAAAAGCAAAGAAGAATTTGACATCAGTAAGATTAACAGGGCTGTAAAGAAAGCCTTTGAGTCTTGTAATAAGAAGATGCCTCAATATCTTGAGGATATGATTTATACTCTATTTAGTACCTTGGAAGGAGATACAATAGGTATTGAAGAAATCCAAAATAAGGTTGAGGATATGCTTATGAATGAGAAGCACTTTGATGTAGCAAAGGCTTATATTATCTATAGAAATAAGCATGAGGAGTCTAGGTTCATTAGAGAAAGGATTGATTATATGTCTAATTATGCAGATTCTGATGATAATGCTGCTAGTTCTTCAGAGACTGACCCTAATGCTAATGTAACTCAAAAGAATGTTGCTAATCTTGATGGAGAAGTTTATAAGACAAAGAATAGAATTATTCAGAGACAGAGAATGAAGGATGAACTTAATATTCTTTATCCAAAGGTAGCAAAGCAGTATGAAGTAGATGTTGAGAATCATATAATCTATCCCCATGATGAAGCTAGTGTGCCTACTTTGAAGTTCTATTGTCAAGCAGATACTCTTTACCCACTTATGACAGAAGGTGTAGGTAATATTGATGGTGTAACACCATGTCCTCCTAATGATTTACAATCATTTAGTGGACAGATAACTAATCTCACCTTCTTGCTTTCTTCTCAATGTAAAGGTGCAGTAGCCTTTGGAGAATACTTCATTGCTCTAAACTATTACATTATTGCAGAGTTTGGAGATAAATGGTATGAGAATCTTGATTGTGTTGTAACAAATTCTCATTGTAAGGTTCAAAGGACAGTCAGAGATTTCATAGAGAAAGCTTTCAAACAGTTTATCTATGGTATTAATCAACCTGCAGGTAATAGATCCTATCAAAGCCCCTTTACAAATGTGTCTTATTATGATCATACATACTTTAGTTCATTGTTTGGAGAGTTTTACTACCCTGATGGAACTAAACCTGAATGGGCTGCAATTAGTGTTCTTCAGAAGATGTTTATGAAGTTCTTCAATAAACTTAGAACTAAGCAGATTCTTACATTCCCTGTGGAGACAATGGCTATGGTGTATGACCCTAAGACTAATGATATTATAGATAAAGAATATAAGGACTTTACTGCTGAAATGTATGCAGAAGGTCATAGCTTCTTTACCTATATATCAGATAGTGCTGATAGTCTTGCATCATGCTGTAGATTAAGAAATGAACTTGCAGAGAATACATTTAATCCTACATCAGGTCTTACAGGTGTTATGACAGGTAGCTGCCATGTTATCACTCTTAATATCAATAGGATTATTCAAGATTGTGATAAAGCTTATGGCTTAAGGCAACATGGAGGATGGGCAGAAAATACTTTATTTCTTAAGGATTACTTAGTAAATATTCTTGAAAGAGTCTATAAGTATCATATTGCATATAAGACAATGCTCTATGAGCAAGAAGAGAAAGGTATGTTTGCAGCTTGTAATGGTGGCTATATACACATGAACAAGTTGTATAGTACTATTGGTATCAATGGATTAAATGAAGCAGCTAAATTCTTAGGTCTTGAAGTGTCTAATAATCCTGAATACATTAAGTTCTTGCAGTTGATTCTTGGCACTATTAAGGAAGCAAATAAGAAGCACTCTATCCATGACAAGAAGAGACCTTTCTTGTTTAATTCTGAGGTAGTGCCTGCTGAATCTCTTGGTGGTAAGAATTATAGATGGGATAAAAAGGATGGTTATATTGTTCCTGAAGATGAAAATCTTTATAACTCATATTTCTTTGATGCCCATGATGATACTTCAGTACTAGATAAGATGATTCTGCATGGAAGGCAGACAGCACAATATTGTGATGGAGGCTCAGCTTGTCATATTAATCTTATAGACCACCTTAGTAAGGAGCAATACCTCAAGTTGATAGACTTTGCTGTAGCTAATGGAACCAACTACTTCACATTTAATATTCCTAATAGTAAGTGTGATGATTGTGGTTACATTACTAAGCATCCTATTACTGAATGCCCAAAGTGTCATAGTAAGAATATTACTCAATACACAAGAGTGATTGGATATCTTAGACCTATTAAGGTTTTTGGCAAAGATAGGCAAATAGAAGCAAGTAAAAGAGTTTATAGTAAAGATGTTGAAGTATGTTGATACTAAGGTAGTCTTTGCGGAGATACCTGATGAAATAACCCTTGCTATCAATATAAGTGGCTGCCCTTGTAACTGCAGGGGTTGCCACTCTTCTTATCTAGCAAAGGATATAGGAGAACCTCTTGATTTACAGCACTTGACTAATCTTATTAATAGTAATAAGGGTATCTCTTGTGTATGTATTATGGGAGGTGATGCTAATCCAAGTGAAGTAGATGATATTGCACAGGACATTAAGAAGTACTATTCAGAATTGAAAGTTGGATGGTATAGTGGCAGGCAAGAGCTTAGTAAGGATATTAAACTTGGTAATTTTGATTTTATCAAGCTTGGACCATATATTGAAGAATTTGGTCCACTTAACAGTAAGACTACTAACCAAAGATTCTATAAGGTTAGTGGTGGAGAGTTGGTAGATATAACAAGCAGATTTTATGATAGAAATTTAAAAACCTGTAGTGGAATATAAAAGTAGTGGAATATAAAAGTAGTGAAACATGAAATTGAAAATTAAAGTAAAAGTATTGACTAGGGGCTGTATGCCTAGTGTTATTGAGAAGGGTGATTGGATTGACCTTATCTGTGCTGAAGATGTAATTCTTAAAGCTCCTCAATCAGGTGTACTTAGAGAAAAAAAGAATGAACATGGTGTAATTTCTAGAGTAAGAAATGTAGAAGCAGAAGTAACTTATATTCCTCTTGGAGTTGCAATGCAATTACCTAAAGGATATGAAGCTATTGTTCTTCCTAGAAGTAGTACTCCTAAGAGATTTGGAATAATATGTGGTAATTCAATGGGAGTTATTGATAATAGTTATTGTGGTAATGAAGATGAATGGAAATTCTCTGCTGTAGCTATTAGACCTACTTCTATTGAGAAAGGTACTAGGATTTGCCAATTCAGAGTACAATTATCTCAAAAAGCTACTGTATGGCAAAAAATCAAATGGTTGTTTACATCAGGTGTTAAACTTGTAGAGGTAGATGACTTAGGTGATGATAACAGGGGTGGATTTGGAAGCACAGGAGTAAAGTAATAACAAAAAAAGCATAAAGTAATAACAAAAAAAAGCATAAAGCATGGTATTAGAAATAATTGGTATTATGCTTGCAGTAATCATTCTATCTATTATCATTAATGGTGTAGAAGGTTATTGTAAGCAAAAGAAGAGAGAAAACATGTCCTTTAGAGAGGCAATGGACTTGGTAGAATTACCCATTGTAACTTTTTATAATAAGGACACAAAGTTGAATTTTCTCTTAGATACAGGTAGTGACCTCTCCTATATCAATGAATCTATCCTGCCTTCCTTAGAGTATACTGAAATAAGTGAAAGCAGGAATATCATAAGTGTAGGAGGTAACTCACAGAGTCTTGGATGCTGTGATATGACAGTTACTTATAGGAATCAAAAGTTTATTAACAGGTTCTATATTAGTGACCTTAATGAAGCCTTTGGAGCTATAAAGGCAGAGACAGGAGTACAGATTCATGGTATCTTGGGAAGTAAATTCTTTGCAAAGTACAAGTATATTATTGACTTTGAAAGTTTAGTTGCTTATTCTAAGAAATAATGGAAGAAATAATGGAAGATATTATAAAACTTAGGTCTAGATATAGAGCTAAAAACTATCTCAAGAAAATGCCTGAATCTGATGGTGTTGACTCTAAAACTTATGTACTTAAAACTGATGTACCCACATTAAGAGTAGGTGAAATTCAGGAGGGAAATAAGTTTATTGACCCATCAGGAGGTCCAATGATTGTGGTAGGATATAAGCTTGAAGAAGCCAAGGCAGTTGTTAAATCTATAGACTTTGTTGAGGGTTATGGATGGACTATAATATTTGAGTGATGATTTATTTAGTATCTAAGCAGAAGACTTTATTTGAAAGCAAAATCTATAAGGTTTTAGATATAGAAACATCATTATCTATCTTGAAGGATTGGAATATGGTACAATTTGACACTGAAACTTTAGGTAGAGACCCCCATGTAGGGTCTTTACTTTTAGTTCAGTTTGGGAGTATAGATAAAGAAACACAAATATTAGTAGATTGTACTACTATAAATATAGTATTGTATAAGGAAATATTAGAAAGTAAGTACTTAATAGGTCAAAATTTAAAGTTTGATTTACAGTGGCTATATAATTATATTATACCTTTAAAGGTATATGATACTATGATAGTAGAACAACTTCTTTATTTAGGGTATCCTCAAGAATATAAAGACCCTATAAATGGTATAGCTTATAGTTTAAGTTCTATTGCTAAAAGAAGATTAGATGTTTATATAGATAAGACTGTAAGAGGAGAAATACAATGGAGAGGTATTGATGATTCTGTAGTAAATTATGCTGCTACAGATGTTATATATCTTGCAGATATAATGTATTCTCAGTTAGCAGATTGTAAAAAACAAAATTGTATAGTTGGAGCTAAATTAGAGTGTGATTTTGTTCCTGTAATAGCCTATCTTGAATGGTGTGGAATCCATCTAGATGCAACTAAATGGGAAGAAAAAATGAAACTTGACAATAAGCATCTTCAAGAAGCTATTAATGATTTAAATAACTTTGTAACCTCTAATCCTAATCTTAAAGAATTTACATATATTAATTATGATGGAGACCTTTTTGAAGGATTTGATTTAACTCCAAAATGTACTATTAATTGGGCATCTTCTGCACAAGTAGTACCCCTATTAAAGAAATTAGGATTTGATACTAGAGTGCAAGATAAAAAGACAGGAGAAGATAAAGAAAGTGCTATGGAGAAAGTACTTAAAAAGCAAAAAGGAATTAATGATGAGTTTCTTAAGCTATATTTAGGTAAAGGAGAACCTGAAGATGAAGATTATTATGCGGGATATAATGGTTCTGCTAAAGTAGTAACTTCTTTTGGCCAAAATCATCTTAATGCTATTAATCCTAATACTCAAAGAATACATACTGTTTATAGACAATTAGGATGTGATACAGGAAGAATGTCTTCAGGTGCAAAGGATAATAATAATGATTTGGCTAAGTTAAATCATCTGCCAATCAATCCTTCAAATAAACAAAAGAAAGAAGGTAAAGCTTGTCCATATCCTAATATGCAGCAATTACCTGCTGATGAAATAACTAGAAGTTGTTTTACAGCACCTAAAGGATATAAATGGTGCAGCTGTGATTATAGTGCTATAGAAAGTAGACTAGGGGCTGATATATACCAAGAGAAATCTATGATTGATGAGTTTCTTCATGGTAGTGGTGATATGCACTCACTATGTGCTTATATGGTATATACAAAAGAAATTCCTAGAGATACTCCTATTAAGAGTATTAAAAAATTATATCCACATTTAAGAAAGGAGGTTAAAGCTATTGAGTTTTCTCAGCAATTTGGAGGTTCAGCTTTTGCTATACAAAATGCTATGGGATGTACTTTAGAGAAAGCAAAAGAATTTGCAGAAGCTTATGCTAAAGGTTTTCCTGATATTGCAAAGTTTAAAGAAAAAGGTTCTAAAGAAGTTAGAAGTAGAGGGTATATATTATTAAATCCTATAACAGGACATAAAACTTATTGGGCAACTTTTAATAAATGGAAAGACAAGCAAAGACAATTTACTCCTGAGTTTTGGGATAAATATAGAAGAATACATAAACCAAATGAAGATAGTGTATATCAAGAAGTAAGAAATCATTTTAAAGAAGGTTCTAAATGGGATAGAAAAGCTCTTAATTCTGTTACACAAGGAACAGGAGCTATAATATTAAAAGATTCTCAAATACAATTATTTCATTGGGTAGTTGATAATGGCTACTTTGGTAAATGTAGACTTGCTAATTTAACCCATGATGAATGTAATTGGGAATTTCCTGAAGATTTAGATAAATTTCCTAAAATAGTAGAAAAGTGTATGGAAGATTCAGCAAGTAAATATTGTAAATCAGTCCCTATTCCCGCTGTTGCAGAAGTAGGTGATTGTTGGGTACATTAAAAAAATAATATGGAACAGAAGATTGACAATGTTAATCATCCCCCACATTATACATGGCTTAAAGATAAATGTGGAATTGAGGTGATTGATATAACAAGACACATGGACTTTTGCTTAGGCAATGCTATTAAGTATATACTTAGAGCAGGGCATAAACAAGATGCAAGCCTTACAGATAATCAGAAAGAGATTGAAGATTTGAAGAAGGCTATATGGTATATCAATGATAGGATAAAACAATTAGGTAGTGAAGTATGACTCTAAATGATTAAATAATATGACAAACAAAGAGAAATTTAATATAATCTATAAGTACTTTGCAAAACCTATTGCTAATATGAAAATAACTTATGATAATAGTGCATCGATTATAGGAGCTAGAGTGGTAAATCCTAAAGTGAGCAAGTGTTTTCAAGCTCTAATAGATGCATTAAATGAACAATTAGATGATTATAGAAAGGAGTAAGTATGAAGACTTATGAAAGTATAGTATGAGACAGTATACATCAAGAGAGTTCATAAAGATAGTGGAATTTAATAGTTTCTATTATAGCAGGCATAATGGAGACCATGCTATCTATGTGAATGATAAGGGAAGGCATATCAGCATACCTAAGAATCTTGAATGTGTAATTGCTCAAAGACTGATTAAAGAAAATAACTTGATAACAGACATTAAAAGGAAAAGAAAATGAATAATTATGATTATCCTATGGGTACAGATACTAAAGATGCACCTTGGAATCAGGTTGATAATCCTTTAAGCTAGTATTTACATTTTTAGTAGATTAAAATATTCTATAATGAGTGAAATTGTCAGAATAGAAAGGGCTACTCTTTGGAAAAGAGTATTAAATGCTGCAAGAAGAACTATAGGTAAAGCTCCTTTGAATAAAGAACCTTCTAATTCTTGGAAGGCTAAAATGCTCTTAGCTGAGCATAGTCCTATCAGACTGCTTGAATATGAGTGGACTTGGGCTAATATTATGCAGTGGGTTACTACACACTTGGTAAGACACCATGAAGGCTGTGAAAAGTTTGTTCATACTCAAAGGGGAGATAGAAGAGCCATCTTAGATGAGTATAATGTGTCTTCAAGGAATGAGTTGCCGCAAGGTGCAACAAATGATATGGATATGACAGCCAATGCTCAAGCTTTGATAAGTATATCAAGAAAGAGACTGTGTAATTGTGCATCTAAAGAAACAAGAGAGGCTTGGAAACAGGTACAAGATGCTATTAGGGAAGTAGACCCTGTAATGGCAGATAAGATGGTTCCTGAATGTATCTATAGAGGATTCTGTCCTGAATTTATGAATCCTTGTGGTTATGCAAATACAGAGAAGTATCAGCAAGACTTGAAGAGATACAGAAGTATTGACTATGATGAGAGTGGACATTTGATAAATAATAACTAAAAATATGACTATGTAGTTGAATAATTTCTATAAGGGAGAGTAAGTTAAATACTTATCCTCCCTTTAGCTTTTTGAATAACAGCTTGTGTATTACAGTTAAATTCTTTACCTTTGCGCAAATAATATTTTAATTATATGAGTACAAACCCAATTTGTTTAGTAGTAACTCCTAAAATAAGAGAGTTAGCAGCAAAATTTCCAAATGAAACAGTAGAATCTGTAAAGAATCTTGTATCATTATGGCAAGCTAAAAATAATAAGTCTACTGAGGATATTCCAATGGGATATGAACTCAATGCTTTTATTCAAGAAATAAGAAAGGCAGTTCCATCTAAAGAGGCAAGAACTGCTGAAATACTCAATAGTCAGAGTGATGAAGTTGAGGCTACTATTCTTGATAAAGCTACTATTCTTGATGAAGATAAAGATACTACTGATAAGACACTTAGCAGTTCTTTTGATACTCCAAGAGTTACTTCTGTTGAGGAGCAGCAAAAGGTGGACCTACTCTTTGACCCAAAAACAAGAAGAGATAGAGTAGCCCTTATTACAAGACTCTTTAGCAATGAAGTTGATAGTGCCTTGCAGGAAATGACTGATTCTTTGAAGAGAAGAATTGATGATACTAGTGGTGTAGAGAGAGAAGAATTACAGACTGAACTTAATAGCTTGGATAGATTCTCTGTTATAAAGAAGTACACTCCTGCAGGTATATTTAAGAGAGTAGCTAACATCTTCAATTCTTATGTACAGGATACAGAGGAGGGCAGAGTACAGCAAGAACTTAATAAGATTAATGCTGAAGAAAATGCTCTTGTTGAAGCAGGAGAAATAGATGAATCTGAAAGATTTTCTGATGAAGAAAAGCTAGAAGCAGCCAAGAAGAAAGCTGCTTATAAGAATCAGGAATATAAGAAGATAGTTGATGACTCTTATGTCTACAAGGCTCTTGCTGAGGAAGCAAGTACTTTGCTTGTAATGACTGAGGGTATTAGGATAGACCCTAACTACATTGCACCTGCTGATGCAAACCTCAATGATGATGACCCTGAGGGTAACAGTGAGGTAGATAATGAAGCAGAGGATTGGAGACAAGAAGAGGCTTATAAGGATGGGTGGATGACTAATTTCAGACAAGTAAGTTCACATGAGTCTTTGTCACAAGCTGTAAGAAAAGTAATCAGACAAGTACCTAAACTTGATTATGAAGGAATGTATGAAGAGGATGATTTAGGTTTTACAAGATACCTTGATGCTGACTATGTTCATGCTACTCTTATAGACAAGTTAAGGAACATGATTAACTCTGATGACATGATTCCTTTATTGGAAAATGTGGCTAAGATTAAACCTTGGGTTAATCAAGTAATAGAATTACTTCAAGGTGATGAGACTTTGTTCTCTCAGTTCTATCAAGACTTCAGAAAGGACTTTATGCCTTATTGGATTCAAAAGAAGAAGATGATGCCTGATGGTACTTTTAAGATGGAAACTATTGCCATTAATAAGCCTGAGGGTGTATATTATCTCCTTGATGCTTGGAGAGACAACTATGAGAATGGAGTACAACTTGATGATGATAGTGTATATGAGAAGAATGGAGAAATAAATAAGAATAATGCAGCTAAAGGTTTAGAGTGGACTGAATCCTTGAATAATATGTTTCAAAACCTTGATACAGAGTCTAGACTCCAACTCTTGGAGAAAGAAGATGTATGGAATACCATAATGAAGTTGCTTCATATGTTAGGTATTGATGCCAATCCTTCTGTATTAAAGACTGCATTAACTGATATAAAGACAGCTCAAGGTATCACATTTACTGACCCAATTATGCTTCTTTTACCACAATTGAATATTATATTTAGTGGTATTAAGAAGGGGGAAATCAAGTCTGAGACAAGAGAGGATGGTACTGAGAAGAGAGGAGACCTTATCAATACTTTTGGCTCTGCTTACAATATGATTGCAAGTATGATGGCAGAAGTAACTGAAGATGCTATTGAAAGTAGTGTTAGAGAGAATGATAAGTCTTACTATTCTCATGTTACTCCTAGCTACTTAGGTAAACTTATTAAGAATCTCAAGAATGTTATGAATAACACAGAGAGATTTGAACAGTTTATGCAGACTGAGTTCAAAGACTATGAGTGGTTCTTTAAGGATGGTCATTGGAGAAATGATTGGCTAAGACAGCTTGCAGAGTCTGATGAATTGAGAAAGGGTCTTAATCATAAGGTAGTACTAAATTCTGACAAAGTAGACTATGCTAATTGGGATGATTTAGACTATACTTTAGTTCTTCTTACAGAATATTGGGGAGACCCTGACTCTGCAAAGTCAAGTATAAAGTATGCTTGGTATCATGTTCCTATTCTTTCAGATAGCCCTTCTGCTGAATTTATCAGATTCAGAAAGTACACAACAGGTGATGTGCTTGATGAGAATGGTAAGAAGAGAATCTATGATGATGTTATCCTTGACAAGTTAGTAGACTTGGTTAATCAAGAGTATGACAGAATCATGCTGATTAGAGAAAGGGATGAGGCTTATCAGAGTGGAGATAAGAGTGTAGAACCTATTGCAAACTATGATATTGTCAGAAAGAAAGATGGTAGTATAAAGAGTATGGGAGGTGCAGAATTTAAGTTCCTTCCTGCACTTAACAACCTTAGATATGACAATGGAGAGACATTCATTGATAGGTTAAGCAGACTTAAATCCAAAGGTACAGGTGCTGAACTCAGAGACTACCTAAGAACTACCCTTAATAGCATAATGGAAGATGGTTTTGAACAAACCTACAAAGATTGGGTAAAAGTAGGACTGCTTGATGAACTTCCTAATGGCAAGTACAAGTATCTTCCTTTTGAAGGTCAGTCCAAGCAAAATGCAATAACTGCAAAGGCACTCATTAAGGCTAAGGATGCTTTAGGCTCATTGTGGAATACTAATATGGAACTGATGCTTAGAGCCTATAACAATAATAGTGCTTTTGATAGTAGAGAAGCTAATAGCCTAATGGAGCAAATCAAGGCATTACTTACAGATAAGGCAACAAGAGGTGAGATGGAGTTGAAAGATGCTCAGTCAATCTCAAGAAGTCTGTTTGTTAAGAATAATGCTAAGGATGCACTTAGGGAATACTATTGGAACAGTAAGTTAGCTACTTCACAAATTATTCAGCTTACTACTACTGACCTTGCTTTCTATAAGAACCTTGAGGACTTTCAGAAAAGATATAAGGAGGTTCATGCTCCTGCTCTTAGACTAAACACTAAGGCTACTTATAAAGGTGAGAGAATTGGTAGAGATTGGGAAAGAACTATCTACTTGAAGGATGATGAGATAGTATCTTCTGCACTTGAAGACATCAAGACTGTACTTGATGAAAAAGTCAAGAAAGGCGAGATGACAAAGATGGACAGAGACAACATCATTTATAAGTTTAAGAAGGTGAATGTAGCAGATGCTCAGGCATATAGAAGTTTGAGTTCCTATAGGGCAATACTTGGTATGTCAGGTCAGTGGACAGATGATATGGAGCAAGCATATAACAACTTCAAGAATGGAGATTGGAATATCAAAGACTTCAATATTATTTGGCAGACTAAGAAGCCTTATGTTTATACACAGGTAAAGGAAATAGCAGGCTATCACAAGAAGCAAGTCCCTCTTGTAGATGAGAGAACAGGCACTCAAGTAGTAGATGAGAGTGGTAATCCAAGATTCACTGAGATAGATGATATAGATAATCCTATATATCAGAAAGTGCCTGTACAGCATAAGAACTCAGAGTTCCTGTTACTTGCTATGCATGAGCTAATTGCAGGTCCTTTAGGAAGGTCAAGTAAATTGAGAGCCATAAATAAGTTTATGGAGGATAATCAGATTGATGTAGTTCAGTTTGAGTCTACTACTAAGGTTGGAAAACAAGGTGTGATAGATTTGAATGATGTTAATACAGAGGCTGATGTAATTCAGAGACTTAAAGATGCTATAGATATTGGATTTGGTAATGAGAATCCTAATGTAGTACATAAGGTATCTTATGAAGATTATGGTATTCAGACTGCAACTCCTGAACATGCTATTGATGCAGTTCAGTTGGTAGGTACTCAGATTAGAAAGTTAATTACTGCTGACATCTCTGATGATACAATCATTGAGGTTAATGGTAAGAAGATGACTAAGAAAGAGTGGCTTGACCTGTATAATGCCATCAATACTGAGAATATTCTTCAAGCATTTGCTGATGTAGATAAGATATTCAAAGATCCAAAGAAGGTAGAAGAAATCTTACTTGAAGAGATAAGAAGCAATCAAAGATATGGTATAGAAATGATGAGGGCTTGTACTCTTGATGAGAACAATAACTTCAATATACCTCTCTTTGACCCTGTACAATCTCAAAGAGTACAGACACTTCTTAATAGTATAATCAAGAGTAGAATTACTAAACAAAAGATTAGAGGTGGAGCTTTAATTCAGGTATCTGATTATGGCTTGACTGATGAACTTCATATAGTATTTGAAGGTGAGGGTGCTAACAAAAGGATTAAGTATCTTGAATGTTATATGCCTGCATATAGTAGAGAGTTCTATGAACCTCTTATGGACCCAAATACTCATCAGCTTGATGTAACTAAACTTCCTGATGATTTGAGAAAGTTGATTGGATATAGAGTTCCAACGGAGGATAAATATTCAATGGCTCCTCTGTATATTAAGGGATTCCTTCCTCAACAGAATGGTTCTGCAATCATGCTTCCTGCTGAGATTACTACTCTATCAGGTTCTGACTTTGATGTTGATAAACTCTATATTATGCTGCCTGAATTTAGGATTCAGAAGTATAATATGAGACAGGCAAGAGAAGACTATGCAAGAATGAATAGTATATTCAATCAAGTATTGTCACAATTCACTAATAGCCAATTAGCAGAAGATATTCTCAATGCAGATACTGATGACTTTAAGGAATGGTTTAAGGAGAATAAAGAGAAGTACAGACTTGCCAAGCCTACTATAAGCAAGGTAAAGTATAACTTCAACAAGTCTCCACAGGAGAATAGTCTTGAAGCAAGAAATAACTTGCTGATAGATATGATGTATGGAGTTCTGACTAATGCAGATACAGCTTCAAAGATTCTTAACCCAGGTGGCTTTGATTATCAGAAGAAAGCTGCAAGAATTATGACCATTCTCAATGATTCTTATGAGAGTAACTTGGCTCAAGCATTAAAGGATGTAGGTATAGAACTTAATAAGACTGTACAGAAAGGTGAAAAGTTTTATCCCAAATCTATTGCTTCATACCTATTTGACTTAGACCTTGATACTCTTAATAAGTTAGCTGAGAAAATAAAGGTCAAAATGGACCCATTATCACCAAGAACTCAAGTAATATTACATCAACAAAACATGACAGGTGGTAAGTTGATTGGTATTTATGCCAACCATAATGCAAACCATGCTTTGATGCAACATACTCAGTTAGCTTTAGATGAAGAAAATGGCTCATTTGTATTGAATGGAAAGAGGCTTACATCTTTACATGATATTATGAATGGTGACAAGGAATTTATCTCAAAGAACAATGCAGGATTCTTGGCTGCTTCTGTGGATAATGTTAAAGACCGTGTACTTGCAGCACTTAATCAAAATACTTTCACTGCTGATGCTTCTATGCTTCTTTCAAGATTAGGTTATAATCCTATTGAGATAGGTCTGTTGATGATGCAGCCTATAGTCCAAGAGATTACTCAGACCTATTTTAGAGAGAGTAGAGAGGGTAAAGATAAAAACACTATCATTGATGAAGTACTGAGTAAGTATAAGGAGAAGGCTGCTATTAATAATGACTTGACTTATGATAACTACAAGAATAATAGCTTCTACATTGAAGAGCTTGCAGACAATATAATGCTTGCTAAGGAAGCTGTTACTGACAGTTCTCAGACTTCTGATTTCAGGAAGATTGAGTTCTATCAGAAACAAGTTGCAGTTGGATATTTATTCAAGAGAATTATGAACTCTGCTGAGGCTTTGAAACAAGTAGTACAAGCTACTAGGGCTGATACTCAAAATGGAGCTGCAGGTCCTACTATTGCAGATACAGAGTTGAAGATACAGAAAGTGAAAGACCTGTTAGACCAAATAGAGAATAATAACAAGTTCCCACTAAAGAATGCCAATGTAATACTTGATGACCTGCTATCAGACAATCCTGATACTGATACTCTAAGAGAAAGACTATTGTCAGCTCCTCTTCCCTTCTTACAGGCTTTCTATACTCTTGGCTTGCAGAAAACAGAAGAAATGTTAGGGTCTTACTTCCCTCAATATACTGAATCATTCAGAGCTGTAATTGATAGCCTTAGAGACATGACTAAGACAGGTAAACTAGATGTAAAAACTATGAACAGTGTTTATAATGATTTGCTTGCCTACATCATGTCAAAGAGTAACTTCTTTGGTTCTGAATTGATTGTAAACTCAGATTCAGAAGTGGGTGTAAACTCAGACTCAGAAGTGGGTGATACTGTTATAACTTCTTCTAATAAGAGAAAGAATTTTATCAATAGTTTCCCTGAGTATTTCAAGGAAGTAGTTACAGATAATAAGGATATAGCTGACTTTGAATTTATTAAGAGACTCAAAGTAATTAGGGCAAATAATAATAATCCTGTAGATACAATAGTATTTAAGAATGTAGGTCAATTAAGTCCCACTTTGAGAGAAAGATATATGAGAGATTGGGCATCTTTATTATATAAGAGTAACCCTGAAGCTCAGAAACTTGCTCTTAACTTATTCAGGTACAGCTATTATAGGAATGGCTTTGCATTTGGGCCTTCAACCTTTATCCATTTGGCTCCTGTAGTAGTAAGAAAAGTTATTCCCGAGTACATAAGTACATTGAGAACTCTCTTGTCATCAAGTGATGATTATAGTCAATTTGTAGACCAATATGTCTATAATCACTTGGATAATAGAAAATTAGTTCCTGAAATCCCTGATACAGCCTCTGTCCAATTCATAGGAGAGGATAATGAAGTTAAGGATAAAGTTACATTTGTGATTGATGGTAATGCTACCTTTGGAGATAAGAAAGTTATCAAGAATAGGACAGATACTCCTGATGGTCCTGTTTATGATTTCTTTAAGTATATAGGTAGAAGAATCAGAGGAAGTTATGTCTATTACAAACTATCTTCATCAGATACTGAACAAACTAATGTTGCAACCTATGAAAGGATTGAGCCATTAGGTTTCAGAAACAGCTTCATTGAATATGAATATGGCAAGGATGTAGAAGAGATAGAAACTGTGATTAACAAGAACAAGAAAGATTATGATCCTAATGCTGATACCTTGGCAAGATTTAGTTATGGAGATGATATAACTGATTATGATTCTATACCAAATGAAAGTTTGCCTAAAGAGTATTGGGATTCTCTCACAAAAGCAGCTATAGATGCTTTTCATCAAGGATATGGAATTTCTCTTGATACTGACCCAAAGGCTGATGATGTAACAACTATACAGCCTAATACAGAGTATAAAGATGAGAATGGTGATAGTATTTGTGGTGCTCAAACATTATATACTTTATAACAATTTATATAATAAACATGGCAAGAAGTTGTGCAATTATTCCAAAGGTAAAGAATAAGAATGGTCAAGTAGTGGATAGTAAGTTATTTAAGGACTTGCTATCCTTTACTTCTAACAATAGAAGTGAAGCTGTAAGACTATATCTTATCACAAAAAGCAATCAGTTCATAAAGGATTGGCAACCAAGATTAACATTAGATGAAAACAATGAACCTACATTGAGAAGTCTACTAAAGCAGACTAATATCAATGAAGTTATTCCCGAAACTAAAGTACTTGAGAGACTTAATAGAGAAATAGGGTACTATAAGAAAGGAATAGACAGATTTAATAGAGAAATAGGCAAACCTAATAGAGAAATAGACAGAATAGCTCTGTGGGAAAACAATGATGAAAATTATCAAAAGTTGAAACAAAGGGCTATAGCCTTTAATCAGAACTCAGAGTATAAGGATGATTATGTGGCTAATATAATTAAGATACAAGACTCTGAATCTCCAAGAGTATTCATTGGAGTAAAGGTTGAGAAAAGAAATAGGCTTAACTCTGTCAATGCAGATAAGATGGAATACAATGAAAACCTTAATAATAGGTTGAGAGGTATTCTTGAATCTCATGGTATAGGGATAGGTGCTTTGACTGACCTTGAAAGGAGAATGGGTATTCATGGTGTAACTGATTTTGATGTTGCAAGAAATGCAGCAAATGGTCTTGTTGAAATGATTAGGCTTGCTAATGGTATTCAAGGTGAGAGAGCCCTTCCTGAGGAATTTGCACACTTTGCCATTGAAGCTATGGGAGATAATCCACTTATCAATAGACTTATCAATAACATATCTTCCAAAGGACTGACAAGAGAAATTATAGGTGAGGACTATGATACCTATGATACTCTATATCATAGTGATGAGGCTAAGTTGGCAAAAGAAGCTGCAGGTAAACTACTTGCAAAGCATCTTCTTCAAGGTGAGAATATTCCATCTGCTCCTTATAAGAATCTGCTGCAAAGGGTGATTCAAGCAGTTAAGAATTTCTTTAAGAATATTAATGCAAGTCCTATACAAAGATCTATGAGAGAGGCTGACAAGAACTTTGGTTCTTTGGCACAGCAAATCCTTGATGGTAGTATGGATGAGGTTATTGACATTGGTAATATTACTTCAAGTGGAGTGTTTTATAATACCTCAGAGAGAGTGTCAAGAGATAAAAAGCTGCTTCAAGGAATCATTGATAATGAGTTGAAGAGGTTGAAGATTTATGAAAAGAGAAATCCTAATAGTCAGTTTGGTGCTAATCAAAGGTTACTCATTGATAGATTGGATATTGAATTAGCTGATAACAATGAGATTGAAGGTATCTATACTTTTATTGAGAATGCTCTTGAAGAATTAACCAAAGTAAGTAACAGACTTACTATGTTGCAGAATACTCCTGCTACTAATGTCAATGAGAGAGCTAGTGTTCTAAGAGATGTTAGAAACTACTTGTACAGTTACAAGCATATTACTGATGACATCAGGAAGGCTCTTATTGATGAAGAGAGGTATGAAGATAATAGATATGGTCAGAGAGTAAGAGTTGTATTAGACAACACAACTACACTACTTGGAGACTTGTTTGTCAGATACAACAATGTAGCAATGCCTCTTTTTGTTGATTTCATTAAGCCTTTTGTGGGAGAGAGTATAGCTGTTCCCTTTGGCAAGTTTAAAGGTAAGACTATGACTGCTGAAAGCTTGGTGAAGGTAGCTGATAAGGACATATCTTTCTTTGACAGATGGCTTGATTCTATGGCAGACTCTTCAGATTATATGCTGAAAGTTATGGACCAAGCTGTCAAGAAGAGTAAAGAAAATGCAAGGTTAGAGACTATTAATGTTATAAAGGAGCTTCAAGCTGCTACCATTAAGTTAGAGCAAGCAGGAATTAAGAACACTGATTGGATGTTTGAAAGAGACAGTGAAGGTAATCTTACAGGTAATTATATCTCTGAGATTAACCAAGGTCTATTCAAGAAGAAACTCAGTGAAATGTTTAAGTCTCTCAATGAAAAATATGGTAAGAATCCTGTAGGAAATAATGCAGAGAAGTACATAAAAGAGAGACAAGCTTGGTTTGATGCTAATATGGAAGTAGTCAATGGAAAGAAGCAACCTAAAGTATCAATCTATAGCAATGAGGATTATCAAAACTTGAGTCCTGTTCAGAAAGAATACTACAATAGGATTATGGATATAAAAGCCAAGCTTGATTCATATCTTCCTGACAAGTATACTACCTTAACTAATGCAGTTAAAATCAGAAAGGACTTACTTGAAAGAGTAAAGGCTTCTGATGTTGTAAGGTCAGGTAGTATGCAATTATGGGAAGCTGTTAAAGATCAGTTTATTAGGAGATCTGATGATACTGAGTTTGGAGATAGGGCTTCAGTAAAGGACTTTGAAGGTAAAGAGGTACAAGTACTTCCTATCTACTATACTAAGATGAAAGAGGGTGAAAGTTTTAATGACCTGTCTACTGACATAGTATCTACTCTCACAGCTTATGCAGCTATGGCTAATGACTTCAATGAAATGAATAAAGTAATTGATGTTCTTGAGCTTGGTAGGGATATGCTAAAGGAGAGAGAGGTTATACAGACAAGGGGTGGTAAACCACTAGTTGAAAAGTTTAAGTCTGTAGGTAGAAATGTTGAATCTACTTTCACTAAATCAGGTGATGAAACAAAGTTCATGCAGAGACTGAATGACTTCTTTGAGATGCAAGTCTATGGTAAGTATATGGCTGATGAGGGTACATTTGGTAATACTAAGATTGATAAAGGAAAGGCAGCTAATTTTGTTAATAGAATTACTTCTCTTAATATGTTGGGCCTAAACCTGTTAAGTGGTATATCAAATGTTACTACAGGTAAAATTATGATGAGGATTGAATCATTCTCAGGAGAGTTCTTCAATGAATCTAATACTCTAAGGGCTGACAGGAACTATGGTAAAGCATTGCCTGAGTACTTAGCTGAGATAGGTAACAGAGTTAAGACAAGTAAACTTGCTCTGTGGGATGAATTGTTTAATGTATTGCAGGAGTATGAGACTGATGTTAGAGAAGTAAACTTTGACAGGAAGACTTGGTTCAGTAAAATGTTTTCTACCTCTTCTTTATTCATTATGAATAATGCAGGTGAACATTGGATGCAGAATAGAACTTCATTAGCACTTGCAGATGCTTACAAGATGAAAGCTCCTGATGGTAAAATAGTTTCTTTGTGGGATGCTATGGAAGTAATCCCTATTGATAAGAATAATAAGAAGTTAGGTGCTAAATTGCAGTTAAAACAAGGTTATACTAAGGAAGATGGTTCTGCATTTACAAGGGATGATATTATAGCATTCAGTAGGAAATCTGCTGCTATAAATCAGAGAATGCATGGTATTTACAATAAGGCTGATAGAAGTGCAGTGCAAAGATTAGCTGTAGGTAGAATGGGTGTTATGTTTAGAAAGTGGATTAAACCATCTCTTAACAGAAGATTCAAGTCTGTCACATATAACTATGATTTGCAAGCATGGACAGAAGGTTATTATAGTACTACAGCAAGATTTATGTGGCAATTAGCTAAAGAGTTGAAGGAAGGTCAGTTTGCAATAGCTGCTAATTGGAATAACCTTACAAAGACAGAAAAAGCCAATATTAAAAGAGCTGTTACTGAAGTAGGCCACTTCTTAATTATTGCTGCATTCTTAGGTCTCATGGATTGGGATGATAATAAGAATAGACCTTGGTTACAGAAGATGATTGAGTATCAAGCAAGAAGACTTTATACTGAAATTGGTACTCAGGTTCCAGGTCCTCAAATGGTAGGAGAAGCTCTTAAAATCTTAAAGTCTCCTGCTGCAGGTATTAATACTATAGAAGATGTTTTGAATATGGTTGGATTATTGAATCCTATGAACTATGAAACTTTTGCAGGTGAAGATGCTATCATTCAGTCAGGTAGATTTAAAGGGGATTCAAAAGCCACAAAACTATGGTTTGAGTCACCACTAATTCCTATGAATAAGACTATATATAGAGGAATACATCCTGAAGAGAGTATTCCATTTTTTAAACAATAAGATTATGGGTTTATATTTAATAGTATTAATTATTGGTATTCCTTTATGTATATTAGCATTAGGATATCTAAATAAAGAAGATTAGTTTGTTAATTGTTAATAAGAAGGGGAAGTGGGTAGATTAAGTTCTACTCCTCCCCTTATTTTTTTCTTTATTTTTTCTTTATTTCCTACAAAATAAAAGGGAAGTAGCATTTCTGTTACCTCCCTAATAAAAAATTTCATCCTACTGACTAAAAGGCTATACATTTAACAGCTTGGTCTCTCTCTTCTTGGGAGATTGAATCAAACTTTTCTGCTGTCCAACCTTTCTTCAATAGCATCTCTTTTTCTTCAGCTCTTAATACCTCAAATGAAGAATTAGGCACTTTAATATTAGTTCCTACATTATCAGTAGCTGATTTTATTTGATTAGAGTATTCTTCTTGTCTTGCTCTAGCCTGACTAAGAGTTTCTATAGGCAATTCTCTATTACTGTATTCTCCCCTATTTATCATTTGATAGTATGCAGTAAGGTGTGGTCTAATACTATTCCAATTAGTTACTTTAATCCATAAGTCTTTAAAGAAGTTTTTAATTTTACCTAATAATCCAACATTTTGTCTAGTAGTAACATACTCTCTGAATCCCTCTGCCATGTCTTCTTCAAGAGAAAGACTGTCTTTTTCACCATATAATTTCTTTGCTTCATCATATAGTGCTTGTCTTTCACCATTATCAAGAAGGAGATTAAATACAGCATGGAAAGCTTCATGGTATGCAGTACCTTCAGCAGCTATGTCAGACAATGTGATTACACCTTTATCAAATTGACCCCAAGCTAAAGTGCCTCTTTTACCTACTTTAATAAGACCTTTTACTACTTTTACTCTATCTGATTCACTTAATTGGGGAAGTACCCTACTTAACCATTTAAGTTCTTTTTTCTCATCCCACTTTTCATAATCAAGTGATTTTACTTTTCTTAATTTATGTCTTGTTCTTGAGGCTTTCTTATTGTTTATTGCCTGTTCCTTTTGAATAGTATAAGCAGCACCTGTCTGAGTATTACCTTGATTAATAGTTGGTTGAGTAGATTTAATATCAGCCTCATCTAACTTAGTAGTATTATTCTCACTATGAAGTTTTTCTGCTTTTTCTGACTCAATTGGTAAAGGCGTTTTCTTAGTATTAACAGGGGCAATACTTACAGTAGGTACTGCATCAGAGTTAAACAATATAGTTTTTTCATTAGCCATGTCTTTAACCCTTTGTGGATTACCCCTAAGCATTTTGCTAATAGTTTGCTCAATCTGTACTTGAGAATATCCTCCTTGTACAGAGTTATTTCTTATTGCTAAGAATGTCTTACCATTAGGAAATACTGCATAGTAATTATTTGAAGCTACATGAGCTGCTTCTCCCTGTCTGCCAAATCCCTCTGTAATATTAGGAACTTTAGTAAGATATACTTCTACTCCATTAATTGTAGCAAGTGGTGTAACATATCCCTTATGTAATTTACCATCTAACTCAAAGTAACCTACTTTATCTTTATCAGTAGATTTGTGTTCAGGTGTTAAGTCCTCAATAGGATTCTGTATCTCTAATGAAGTTTCAAAGATAGGTAATACTGTTTGAGCTTGTGCTGAAGTATCAGGAGCTACTAAAGGCACACTAACAGCAGGATTATATGTAATAGGAATACCCTTTTCACTTTGTACTGCTGATACCTTCTCCTTATCATAACTCAATACAAATGGCATTACAGCTAACTTAGTAACAGGTACACCATACTGAGATTCAAATAGGTTCTTGTAAGCAGAAAGTTGTAAAGTATAGTAATCCTTTGTACTCATTCTTTGAGTAGCAGATGGATTATTAAAGTAGTTAACCTTATGACCATATCTGTCTATAAAGTCATAGAAGCTGTATCTACTTGTCTTTACATCATAAATCTTAAAGTTACCTTCCTTATCAACAGAGAGAATATCAACTTCACCTGCAACTCTTGTACCATCAGAATATTTCTGAAATAATACAATATTATCAGCAAGGAATCTTTCTCCCATTAACTCCATGTTTGACTTAACATTATTAAGAGTAGTAATCAAATCTATGAAAGCATTCTCTGACATATTGGATGGCTTCACTATCTTAGATACATCTCTTATAGTAAAATACTGTCTGATGATACTATCTACTGCTGAACCTGCATCAAGTGCTCTTTGTGAATTAGTACCAAACATCTTGTCTCTTACTATATTCACAATAGTATCTCTATTCTTGGCATCAGTCTTATCTCTGTAGGCAGTCAAGTCTACCTTAAACTTGTTCTCCAAGTATTTCAGATAGTTCTCATACTGAGTAGGATTATCTACAAACTTGTTAAGATTAAATCTTGCTAATTCAAGAGCCTTTGTCTGCTTGTCAGATATTATCCAATTAGAACCTAATCTGCTATGTACTCTACTATACTGATGATATTCACCATCATCTTCAAGTACATAATAGAACTCACCATCAGTTCTTGTCTTGTCTACTCTCTTTTGGTTCTCATATATTTCACTGATAACCTCCTTAGACTTGGCAACTCTATCCTCTCTTTCCTTCTTTCTACCTGCAATAGTATCCTTTACATCCTGTGCATCCTGACCATTGAGATATACTTGCTTACTTCTGTCAAGTACCTTACCATCAGGAGTAAGAACTTTGTTATCTACCATCATTGAAGAGTTAGCAGAATCCCCAAAGTTATCTTGTGCCCAAGCTAAATCAAATAATATTCTATTATCATTAGTAATTGTTACACTTTTACCTTGGTCATCCCTAATAGTATTTGTCTTTAAGTCCACATAGTATGGCTTATTAGAGAATACAGATGTTATTCTTGTGCCACTTATAGCACCTTCAGTACCACCCACAGGTGTCTCTATCTTCCTCTTAGGCTGAGGAGCTACAGAAGCAGGGCTTATAGCCTGATGCAGATTACCCCCATTATCAAAGTAGTCAGTTGTAAACCAAGTACCTCTTACTGAGGCTTCAGTAATATTTGAAGTAAGGATATTAGAGTTTATCAATCTGTTGTTATATGTACCCTCATTTATTCTTCTTATGCTGACCTGTAAAGGAAGATTGAATTTGATGAGGTGTCCAAGTATCTCATTGTATATATCCTCAGGATTTTTAGGAGTACCTAATACACTTGTGTCTCCCAAGTCTTCAAGAACAGCTGCATCAAAGTTTATACCTCTAATTTCTGCACTCTTATTACTTGTAGAGAAATATACATCATACTTATCCTCCTTGATTTGCTCTTTTCCCTCAATGATTACTTTTTCATAAGTACCATCTGATTTTCTTACTTTCTTACTAATAACAATACCATTACCTGCTTTACTATTAAACCAAGTAACCATAACATCTTGCATATACAAGTCTTGAGCTAAGTCTTGCATAGCAGCAGATACATCATCTTGTGATGTAGCAGTTGATAACTTAGTAATGGCATTCTTTATATCTTCACCAATAGGAGAAGAGCTTACACTGCTGTCACTTAGATTAAACTCTTTACTATTAAAGTGTTTAACTCTTACAGCAGCAGGAGAATATTTATTAGCTCCATTAGGTATAAGCAGATATAATCTACCTTCCTTTTGGCTCATATCCACAGGTTTAATAATAAGACTGTCATCAATCTTATTATTGGTAGTAAGTACACCATTCTTTATAATACCAAAGACAGGTTTTCTATCAGTTGAAGATACATTAGGTATTTCAGACAAACTCCTTTCAGTATTACCATAAGGAACTCTACCTACCATTACCTTAGATACTTTTGTAACAGGTGTGGCAATAAACTTACTAGTCTTATTCTGCCTGTTAGCATATTCACCTCTTATCTTCTCTTCAAGACTCTTCAGACCCTCATACCTTGAAACACTATAATCAGATTCATCTAAACTACCTACTACTTGGTTGTTTCTTTTGTCTATAATAAAGATTGTGTGGTCATTAAAATCTGAGTCAATCATAAAGCCAAGCTCATCACCTACCTTTAAGTTACCCCCATTCAGGTATCTAAATGCTCCACTATCTCTTAAATAATTGTAGATATTAGAGAAGTCTACACCCTTTTCTCTCTCACCTACTACAATATCAAATGGTCTAAAGTCTCCTTCTTTACTTGCTTCTATATGCAATTCAGGTATAGCAGGTCTATAGAATTGATTAGAAGTATCTCTACTTGGTCTTTGTGGAGTTTCTACTCTTTCATTAGCTTTCTTATTCTCCTCACTGACCATTTCAGTAGTTATATTACCTACAGGTAATTCTACTGTAGGCAAAGCTTCACTATTTGTTACAGTAGGAATAGTTACAGTAGGAATAGTTACAGTAGGGATAGTTACAGTTCCACTATCTCCTGTATCAGTCCTATCATCACCTCTTACAGTTCCCACTCTCTTTTCTACAGGCTTCTTATATTCAGGTGAGAATCTGTCCTTGAATCTATTGTCATTATTAACTTTAGACATAGCCTTCTGTAGCTCATATTGAGCTTCTTGGAATCTTGTTGCAGATAGCTCACTTGTTGCAGACATCTCAGAATCTTCATCAAAGGCATTCTCATTGTTGATATAGATTGAATTGGGATTAGCTAATTGCTCAAGATTTTCAGAGTTACTAAATTGGTCTTGAAAGAGCCTCATAACATCTTGCTTAACCTGCGGTTCTGCATCTGACTTATTAAGGGCTCTTCTTACTTCATTTTTATATTGTGAAGTTTCTCTGTAGTTTTTAGCCATTTCACTACCTCCATCCTCAAGTTCTTTTAGAACTTTATCTATATTCTCTATATCATCTTGGTCATCTATTGTATTTCTAAACTCTTGCAAGTTCTGTGCAGCATTCAAAGATGCTTTCAAGTCATCAGACTTCTTCTTAGTCTCTTGTTGTAAAGCTTGCTCATCAGCTCTTGCATGGTCTTCTGCTTGCTTTTGAGGACTCTCAAGGTACTCTTTTAACTTTGCATTATATGTCTTTATGGCATTGCCTAACTTGGTAATATCATTCAGCTTAGTTGTAATATCTGCTTTCTCATCTGCACTAATTACAGTTTCATCTACCTCATTAATTTCCTTGATAAGATCATCTACAAACTTAGGATTAGCTGCTAATGTATGAGCTAGTGCCCAATTATCTTGACCTCTAACCATATTAAGAGTGCTGATAGCACCTTCAATGTCTTTTACATTCTTATTTGCTTGTTTATATATATCAGTTAAATCACCATGAGATTGACCTTCAAAGTCTCTGACTTGTTGATTGAATCTAAGAAATGAATCCAAGTTACCTATTACATTACCAATAGCTGACTTTACCTCTCTAGACATAGTTGTTGCTCTTTCAGCCCAATTACCTATCTGAGACTTCATCCATGTCAATTCTTCAAGTTGGTCATCTGATAATTGCTGACCTGTTTTAAGAATAAGTTCATCCTTTATATCTTGATACTCCTTTATTGTATTAAGAATGTCTTCCTTATTCTTGTTTATTTTGGAAGCCATCTCATTCTTAGCTTCTTCAGTCCCAAAATTGGCTATTATATTGCCATTATCATCTTTAGAAGCATATTGGGAAAATGGCCCAATTAAATCATCCTTTTCATCCTTTGAGGTGGTATTAACCACTATAGACTCTAAATCTTCTTGTGAAGTTCCTGATGCCTCATTTATAGCAGATTTTAAGTCTTCTATCTTCCCTGCTTGGTCAAACATTACAATATCAGACACTAATTGAGCATATTCTGCATTCTTAAAGTTGAATTCATCACCTTCCTCAGCAGCCTGATTCATATCATTCTGATACTTATTATGCCTGATAAGTCCTTGATAGTAATTCTTAAATTCAGGAGAATTTATTCTGTTATTCATATAATTAGCAATCTCCTTCTCCCTTGCTGCCTTATTCCTATAATCTCTCCATTCATTTATGGCACCACCTTCAAGAGTAATAGGAGATTGTAGTGAACCTGACTCACTTCTAATTCCTCTAAACTTTGGCATACCTAAAGCACCTGTAAGAGAGCCTATGAAAAACTCTTCCCAAGATGAAGCATCATTTACTGTCTCATTAATTCCTTCAGCAAATGCTTTGGTCCAACTCAAAGTCTCTTGTGCAGCCTTTGGGTCAGTCTTTGACTTATAGAAATTATTTACATCAGTTTCATAATATTTTCCTGCTATAGTTGAAGCAGCTTTTTGAGAAATTTCTTCAGTACCTTCAGATAATGCACCCTTTGTTATTGCAGTAGCAGCACCTAATTTTGTAGTTCCTGCTTTATATTCACCTGGCCTACCTAATATATTATAAGCTTTCCTAGATGTTTTGAATCCATTGGCATACAATTTACCAAACTGAATTATATTAGATGCAGTAAGGATAGGTATATTCATAAGCAAGTCCATATTACCCATCTTTAATCTATCTTCATTCAGTTTACCAAGAGCTGCATTATATAATTCTCTTTCTTTTGCAATAGCTTTTTGGTAATTTAAGTAAGCAGGGTCTACAAGTTGAGTACCATCTACACCACTTTTTATAAATTGTCTTCCTGCATTAGCATTATATTCAGCTTGTATTGCATTTAACCTTTCTCTTAGCTTGTCATCAAGCTGTGCTTTATGGAGTTCAAACCAATCTTTACTATTATTAAGTGCTTCAATTCTACCCTCATTAACAGCAGAGGTAACTGAGCCTAAGCTAGTTGCAACTATAGAAGTTGTTTTACTTATATCCTTTAGAGTTTTAATTCCCGCACCTAATCTCTTAGCATTAGCCATAGCTAATTTCCCAAGACCTTTAATACCTGCAGCTTCTAAACCACCACTATAGAAAGCACCTACTGTAAAACCTAAGTTCTTGAGAAACTTATCACCTAAGAAATTGGCAGTGAAGATATTTTCATACCAAGGTTGTTCTTGCTCTGCTTTTGTATAATAGTTAGGTAATGCTTGTTCAGACCACTCATTAAAAGACTGCATAGCCTTAGAGAAGTCATTATCCCAAAGGCCTGACCACCTACCTTCATTTATTGCAGTTCCTGCTCCAAATAATAATCCTATAGTACCATCAAGGAAAGTAGTACCTGCAAGTATAGCACCCTTAGCAAGACCTGCTCCTATTTGTGCATACCAAGGTTGGTTTTCAGCTCTTATATCTCCAAGATTTTGAAATTGTTCTTCAGTTGAAGTAGGCTCATCAAACATACTCTTACCAAAAGGTGTAGCAGTCTCAGCTAAGGGACTACTAACCATTTGAGGAGCTTGTCTATTTATATCATACTGTGATATAGTTTGAGGTCTTACACTTGCAAAAGGGTCATTGTTTGCATCTTGAAGTTGTCTATAGGTCATTGGACCACTCTTAGTAATATCTATATCTTTTACTTTAGTTTCTTCTGCCATATCTTAATACCTATATCTTTTACTTTATCTACCATATCTTAATATCCATAAGGATTAAACTCTTGTTCTTTTGTTGTATTCTGCACTCCTAATTGAGAATGGAATAAGTAAGCTTCTTGAAGTGTTCTGTTGTATTCATTTTGGACTTGCTCAGGAGTAGCAGTTATAGTTGTACCTATAGGTATGTTATTTAATCTTGCATAATCATCAGGTATTCTTATTCTACCTCCTCTCATGTTGTTCTGTAATACTTCAGCCCACTTCATTCTTGCATCCCTATTCTGCTCATTAGTTGTATTAATACCTGCAGGCATTCTATATCTCCCTACATTACCCTTATCATCTTGTATCATTACAGTACTACCATAAGGACTAAATCTTGTAGCAGTTACTTTATACTTGTCACTCTTCAAGTCTTCCATAGTAATTTCCTTACCTGTATCCTTGAATCTCTTAGATTTACTATCATAATCAACTTCTTTAAGAGTAGTTCCTCTACCTGCAGTCATAATAGCATTCTTCATATCACTCTGTTGATCACCTGCAATAGTATAATCATACTCAGTAACTTTTGTAGCATCATAGTTTACAGTTCTTGCACTTGGATTATTTGCCACGTAGTTACTCCATAGTTTACCTATTCTTGATGAGTTCCATCCTGACCCCTTTTTCATATTCATACTACCACCTATACTATCAAGGAATTTCTTAAAGTTAGTAGGAGTAAATTTATTATTAGTTGCTGTCTGAGCTTCTGCATTTAGTAATCTTGCAGTACCTCCTCCTGAACCTGTTGCTTTTATATTTAGAGTAGTATTTCTTCTATATTCTGCTAGACCTGCTGTTGTAAGTCTTACTCTACCCTCTGCATCAGTATAAAAATACTTAGAGTATTTCTTTATATTATCCCTATAGTTTTGCTCAGCCTTACTTAGTTCTCTACTACTGTAAATGTTCAAAGGATTAATGGCAAGACTATTTAGTTTAACTTGTTCTTGAGTTTGTTCTTGAGCTTTTGCTGCTCTCTTCTCTGCTCTAATCTTCATAGCCTCCTCTTCAGCCATCTTAGCTCTCCAATTATCAAGAACTTGGTATTGAGTTTCACCAACTGCATTCCATAGACCTTGTTTAGCATAGTCAATAGCCCTTGCAATAGTAGCTTGGTCTCCCCAATTTCTAACACCACTTGAATTAAGGGCATCTTCAACAATCCTTGTAAGTTGGGGAGCAGCATTAGGATTATCCTGTATAGCCTGTAATACTGCTTGAGAACTAAAGCCCTTCTGCATCATAGATTCATAATATGAATCACCTAAAATATTTCTCCACTTCCTTGGTTTCTCTTGCATTTCCTTAGCCAATGCAGATGCAGCTTGTGCAGCTTGTGCAGTAATTAACTTACCTGAATATGCTTCATAAGCTAACTGTGGATTCTTTATATAATCATCAAGACTTGTAATTGAGGCTCTTCTACTTAGCAGCAATGTTGGGTCTTGAAGAAGTGCTTGTTGTTGTTGCTCTGATTGCTTTTGTCTTGTTGCATAGGCTTGTTCTATAGGAGTTATCTCCTTACTATACCTTGCTTTCATGTTAAGCATATCCCTTCTACTTGTAGCATTAAGTCCCTCCCTTGCTAACTGACCTGCTTGCTCTTCAAGGTCATTTGCATAGGTTTTATACATTTTGTAAGCATAAGGATCAGTCTGTTCATTAGCCATTTCCTCCCATACACTTGCCTTAGTAGAGAGTTCCCCATATTGGTCTTCTAATGCTTGATGAGCTTGGGTAGCCATCAAGGTTGGAGCTAGCATTTCTTGATAAGAGAAGGGAGAAAATCTTGAGTTTATAACTAGTGAATAATTAGCCATGTATCACCTCCTTTTCTTCATATTTCCATATAAATCTGTAAGCTGTCATTCTCCTATTAATATCAATAGTCTTGTATATATATCCTTTCATTTTCTTTTTGATTTAATAGTTAAATACCCTCCTTTTGCTTTCTTATCTTCTTTCTTCTTTCCCTTATAGGGAGTTCCTGCTCCTCCTGTTGAGATTGCATAATATAAAGCAGGGTTCTCATTAATCCAAGCTTTCATTACTTCTTCTCTACCAATATCTCCAAGAGAATTAAAGAGGTTAGTAAGGTTAGCACTCATACTTGCACCTCTTCTTGCATCAACAGCATCTCTTACTGTCATAGCCTGTGCAACACCACTTAGTCTTGAATTTCTTGCCTTTAAGGCAGCTTCTTGATTTGCCATTGCAGCCTTGAGTCCCATCTCAGCATTAGCTTGATTAGTACTCCTATTAAACTGTTTAACAGCTTGTCTTTGTGCTAAGTTATACTCCTCAGCTTGTCTTGCAAGGTCTCCTAATTTACCCTGTGCATTGTAATCAGCAGCTAATAGACCTGCCAATGCTGCTGCTCTATTTCCTGCACTTTGATTTATAATAGCTCTTCTAGTAGCACTAGATTGTGCATTAAGTTTATTGATATAGTAGTTCCTATCAAAGGGTCTGTATGTTAAATAATCACCTAATGGATTAAACCCAATTGGGGTATATCTTCCTGCTTCATTAGTTGCATTAAGTATAGCATCTGAACTTGAATAGTCAGGCTTACTGAATATATTTTGCCCAAGACCTATTGCAGCACCTACTACAGGAGCATATCTCAGTGCAGTAAAGTTAAATTTTTTATCATTAGGTTTATCATTAGGTTTATCACTAGTTTCTTTATTAACAGTAGATTCTGCTGTTTGTATAGGTACTCTTAAATGTGAAGCTTTAGGGTATGTTAAATCTTCAGGGGTAGGGATTTCATTATTATCATCTAGCCCATAGCCATCAAATAATGTACCCATTCTACCACCATGTGCATATTGTATTCCTTCTTGATCTACTTGATTTTGTTGTCTTATAGCTTCTTGAGCTTGCTGTCTTATAGCTTCTTGAGCTTGCTGTAATTTAGACATAGCACTCATGAGGCCCCTCTTACTTATTGGGTCATTAGGTCTTTCCTCACTTTCCTTTTGTAATTTCTTTGCAGCTTTTGCAAAGGTAAGCTTCTTACTTTTACTCAAACCTAGAGAACTCTTTATACTATTGGGAACATTCATTCTATCACTAAATACATAATCATTAAAGATAACTTCTCCCTCTTCAACAAGGTTAGGAGTTCCTTGATCATCTACACCCATTTGTACACCCTCCATAGGGTTTTCTTCATGAGTGCCTCCATTACCTATCATAATAAGGTCATTGCTAAAATCTCCTCCATTAGTATTAAGGTCTCCACCAAAGCTATGCCACTTAGCTGCATTTCTTGCAAAATTAGCCTTCTTTACCATAGCAGGAGAATAATTCTCTTTATTAGCTAATACTTGGGAAGCAAATGCTTGTACAGACTTTCCATGCTTTTTAGCTGCTGCTGTGAAAGTTCCTCTCTTTGATGGACTAATATGTATATTACCACCATCAGCAAATGTATTGCCAAAGGGTGACATTGTTCCTGTATATCTCATAGTCAAAGGGCCACCATAAGCAGCATAATTAGCATTTAGTAACTCTTCTATTCCAATATTATCAATACTGTTTTTAACAGAAGACAAGTATCTTTCATTAGCAAGGTCTCTGTCAGCATTTAATGAAGAAGTTAATCTACTAGCTTTATTAGAGAATATTCCATCTTTCCCTACTTGAGATTTATTTATATCCCCTAGTAAAGAAGTATTACTATACTGACTTAATAAATCATCATAGTTATTTGCATTAAGAACTGTATTTGCTAGTTGGTTATTTTCATTTTTGAAATTAGCAACAGCCTGTTCATTTATCTGACTGCCAAATAATCTATTTACTGCTCCACCAACTATATTAAGTCCTGCTCCTGCTATAGCACCCCAAGGGCCAGGAATAGCACTAGCTATAGTACTCAATCCTTGCATAGTATTTCCTGCTCCTGTAGAAAAACCTCCTGAAATACCTTGCCCTAATGCAGATCCACTAGCACCTATTACACTATTAAGTGTTCCATTATTAAAGGCATTGCTTAAATTATTATTCCAATTTTTCTTAGTCATAGTATACTTATTAGTTTTTTACAAAGATAATAAATCGTTTTTGAATATAAAATACTTATACAAAAATAATAGTAGCATACAAATTAAATAATTTATATACTACTACTCTTGTTTATTTAGATATAATAAGTAACTGCCAAATCATATAACCTTACTTCAGTGTTACTATTACCTACCATTGTAATTTTAGCCCAAGGATTTCTTATTCTGTCTCTATTATTAGTGTTTCTACCAATTTGCCATCTCCAAATTCTAAACTTTTTCCTTAAAGAACTAAGTGTAGATACTGCTGATTGATACTCATTTGTAGTAATTAAAGAGTCAAAAGGATAGTTCTCAGTTTTCCAATTAATGAAATGTTCTATGCCATTAGTCCTAAACTCTACAGTATCAAATATCTTATCAGATTGAAATTCAGGATTAGCAATAATAGAAAGAGAATAATTTTCATTAGCATTAAAGAATACACTATATAGATTTCCTCCTTGTAGTTTCCACACTTTATTTTTACATATTTGATAACTATCGTTATTTAAAGTAAATAGCCAATCTACATTAGGATAAGAATAGAATGAGGAGAATGCTCCTAGTTGTTCATTAAAGGCTAAAGCCTCTTTATTATTTGTAAAATAAATATCACTAGTATTTCTATCATATAAAACTCTAATAGAATTATTATTTAGATTCCAAGGAGATTTACTTATATTTTTATTTATCCAAGAATACATTTGTTTAGTAGTAGATAGATTTATAAAAGATTGACCATTAAAATGTAAAATACACTTATTAATATCATCTATAAAATAAAAACCACTAGCTGTATCTACTATTGACCATTTATTAGAACAGCCATAAAAATTAGAAATATAAGTCTTTCCTTGTACTTTACCACTATTAGAGATTTCAATAGGTACTCCATCTGAAGTATTTATTTGAACTCTATTATTGAAATTTACTATACCTACTGCACCCTTTTGAAAAAAGTATATATCATTATTAAATACTTTCAAAGCATTTAGGTCTCCATAATTTCCATCTAAAGATATATTATTAGCTAATTTAATATTAGTCCAACTATCTATCTCTTCATCATAAGTTTTTGACAAAGAAAATGCTATTCCTGTATTATACTTAACAATAGGGTCTTTTAATACTACATTAGTTTTAGCTAGAAAATTATCAGTTTGACTATAGATATTATTTATAGAATTAAAATTAGAGTAGTTCATAGAAGCACTATAATCTCCTCTAATATCTGTTCTCCCATCTAAATTTATTCTACTTTCTATAAAAGCAGAGGTAATATCTATTACTTGGTTTATATCTTCAGAAGAGTAGGGAAAAGTACTCATACAATCCCATTTCTGAAAATAAGTATCTCCTCTATGTGCAACTATAGATTTATTTTTTATATTTACGAAATCACTTATAGGAGTCCACTTAGTATTAAGCATGAGAGAGTCATTATCTTTATTTGTCAAAGTCCCTCCATATTGTGTATTTCCTAGATCCCTTATAATATCACATTTATATATACTATTGTTTGGTATTGAAACATTTGCAGACATTTCTCCTTTTGTATCTGCATACTTAGTATATTCAATCTTTGGGGTTTCTGCATAAAAACCTACAACTTTAGCAGTGTAGTAGGAATTTTCATCTTTACAGAGTATTAAAAAAGTAGAATCTAACTTTAATTCTTGAAGATTTTCTACTTTAGTTGCATAGTTTATAGTATAGTAATTATCTGTACCTTTGTGAAATGATGTAACTATTTCTGTAGAAACATAATTAGTAAGTAATGTTTTACTATAAAATTTATATCCATTATATATACCCAAAGCATTAAATTCTTCTTCAGTAATTTTTCTTGGTATATCTTTTAGAGATTCAACAATCTTATTCACTATTAAATAATTATCTGAAGATGCTATAGTAGTTAAATCTATTTTATCCTCAGGTATAATGTTTTTACTTTTAGGAAGATATTTTCCTAAATCAATTACTATATGATTAGCTGTTTTATACTTAATAGGAACAGGATCATTGGAGTATATAATTTCGCCTTTATTAGTTACTTCTTTTTCTTGTAAAGTTTCAATAGAACCAATTACTCCTAGATCTTTAGTTATTTCTACACCAAATATAGGATACTTATCTGAACTCACATTTATAGTATTAACTACTCCTTTATAGTTATATGTATCTGCAAGTTTATAAAGTCCTTCATAGTTATTAATATGTACTTTGAAAGGTCTGTCTCTAACTACAGAATTAAAGTAGGTAGTGTTAAGTGTATCTCTCACATTAACAAACACTTTCTTATTAAGAATAGAATATTGTCTTCCATATTTAGAGTCATCTATAGAATTATTATCTCCAATATTATCTGCATTCAAAGACCCTTTTCTATGCCACATGTAAACTTTAAATGCCCAAGAATGATATGGATTTTGTTTTATTGGATCAGAATCAGGAGTTACATCATTCCATAATAAATCACTTTTAATAATACCTTTAATATTTCTATCTATAAGTCCCAATTCTTTTGGATCTCTTAAAGAGTTGGAAGAGGTTATTATATAGTCATTATAAGTATTCTGAATAGGAGAAGCTCCTATAAGTTCTATATCTGTTAAAGACTCAGAGTTTATAGTATTGTATATTTCTTCTATTTCAGGTGAATATAAAGTTACTATAGAACTATCTATATAGTAGTTATTATTATCCTTTAATTTAGAAATAAAACCTTCCAAGGAGTCTACTTGTATATTAGCTGTAATAGATCCCTTATTACCTGAAGAATATGTTTCCCACTCTTCATCTGTAGGAAGAGTATTTATGCCATAAGTTCTCAAGTAATTACAGGCAGCATCATAACTAGAAAAGTGCTTGATTTCTTCTTTATCTTTTTGAATACAATAATTATAATAAGTTGTAAGACCTACTCTTCTATGGTCACTCCAATACTTAAAAGTAGCATCTACAGACTCAGGTACTAGCTCTTTAGCATTAATATAAACATCTTTGTCTTTATCTTTATCTTTATAAGATGATTGTATTTCTTTATCAATAAAGTCTTTATTCTTATAAGAAGAATCTCTAAATAACCAAGAAGGCTGCACATATAAATTCTTATTTACTCTTGACTTTTCTTCATATACAGTAGGAGAAACAATTCCTTGACATAATCTAGTTCTGTTTTCTATATTAGGATATACATACATTAACCTTGCTCTAGCAATATTATTATCTAGAGTTCCTATATCTTTTAATTGTAGATAAGGCAAATACAGCATTCCATCTGAGTAAGTAGGATGGTTAGTATTGTTTATATCTTTTAAGTATATAACATCACTTAGTTTACCATCCTTGAATTGGAATTGTATTCCTATTCTGTAAGTTTCTCCATATTTGAATGTTAATAATTCATCTTGAGAGAGTCCAAGATTTCCTTTATAAGATGTATAAGAAGCACCTTTATATACTTTTCCAATTGTTGGAGATACAAACTTTAGTTTATCTTTTAGTGTGCTTTGTATTTGTTCCCTATCTGATTCAGTTATAGCATAATTATGGTCTTCTATATTACCTAAAAATAATGTATCATCCTTACTAATTAAAGTATCTGCTATTATTTTATCTCCTCCAAGATATAATAATACCATAGGGTCTACAGTATCCCCTATTTTACCATTATCTATAAAGTGGACATCCTCTTTAGTATCTTTAATATAAATATCTGTTAGTCTTTTAACTTCAGGAGTTGCATCTAATGAAGTTCTCATTATAGAATACAATCTAATGTAATCATAAGAGTTGTCTACATTACTAATACTTATATTAAAATTACAAGAAATCTTTTCATCATTAGTTATTCCTTGCTGATGAGATATATAATTCAGGCAAGAACAATTTATTAATGGAGTTTCATGTCCATGAAGATTGTAATAGCAATAAGCATATTGTATTACTCCTGCAGTAAAAGAGCCTCCTTCATATCCCTTAGTTACTTTTATACTGTCATTAAGAGAAATGTTATTAGCGGTTATTTTCAAATTATAAAAAGGATTTTGACTACTCTCAAAGTCAACTATGTTTATAGCCCTTACTTCATTTAATCCATCTACCCAATATACTTTCTTAACTTTATCAGATTCAATACTAGCTATACCTTCTATAGGATGGTCTAAACTAAAATTAAGGTTTCCCTCATATAATGCTTTGGTTTTCAAAGTATCATTATCCACATATATTTTATATATATAGTCTTTAGTTCCCTTGGAAAAGGCAATTATATAGTCTTCCACATATACATAGCCTAGTATAACAGAATTATTCAGCTCTAGATTAACGAGAGAATTGCCCTTTTCATTAGTAAGGCATAATGAAGTATTACTGCCATTAGTAACAATTCTCATATTCCTAATTTCATATGCAGCATCAGCAGGAAATTTACTAACAGCTAAATCTTGCTGCATACTTATTGGCATTATAGCTACTTGTTTCTTTTGCATATTACTGTACTCTTATATATTCTCTTCTTCCCAATTGTTTCATACCTTTACTATGCTCATTATTTCTTTGCAATAACTGAGTCCACATATTACTGATGGATTCCATTTGGTCTATAGTAGGCATAGTTAAATCTCTCTGTGCTTGAGCAACATACCATGCATATTCTTGCTGAGTATTCTGTAATACTGCACTATTAATTTTACCTTGGTCAAAGAGAATAGTAAATACCTTCTTCTTTATATAAAGTTCTAATGCTTGTATAAAGCTACTATTTTCAGGTATCATAGGATAGCCATCTTTATCAACTTTAATTGCATGATAAGCTATCTCTATAGTACCCTCTTTAATAGAAGTATAAATAATACTATTTTGTAACTTGTAGGTTAAATCCCAAGTATCTGAATCTCCTTTCTTAGGACTATAATGGAAACTATCTGTAGTATATCTAAATACTCTAGGACAATATTCTCCCTCCTTATAAGTTCTTACCTGTATCATATCATAGTAATCACAAGGTAAGCATCCTCTATAATCCTTTATGTCAATCAAGGCTGTCTTTTCTTCAAACTCATTAGGCACTCCTACAATTTGTAAAAAGTGTACAGTATAATTTACTACCCTTTCAAAAGATAGGTCTTGCAGTAGAGGATGCTCTAACAAGTCATCTAATGCCTGTTTTATACTTATATAGTTAACCATATTCTTTTATCTCTTTGTTTTGGTTGTCTTATCTGATTTATATAGTCTACATAACCAAAGAATTCAGGAGTATAATAAGACTCTTTCTGACTTTCAGTATTAAATGCTAATGGAAGAGTTTCAATGCTGTCTTGTATTATTGGACTACTTTCTATAATAGGTTGAATTGTTGGAGTTATACCTAAAGGAGTAGTCATTGGAGTAGTCATTGGAATAGTCTCTTGTATAGGAACATAAGCCCCAAGCATAGACCTTTCTTTCTTTCTTCTATTAGCTAATCCTCTATACTTCTTATCTCCTGAAGCCCACATAGTCCTTTTAACATCTTCAATAGTTGCATTACCTTGTAGATACTTAGCTAATGTAGGAACAGTTCTTGTCTTAAATTTTCCTGTTCCAACATTATAAGCAAAACTATATAATCCATCTAATTGCTCTTGACTTAGTTTCTCTAAAGCACCTTCAGGAAGCACTTGATTAAACATAGTATCCATTCTATCAAATGGAGTATTTGTTTTCATAGTTGCTCCTTCCCAAGTAGATATTTGTTTTCTAATATTACTTGATGACCTATATCTAGTTGCTTTTTTACCTCCTTCAGCAAATTTATTATACAAGCCACCTCCTTCAGCAAATTTATTATATATCCCCCTAATAGTGTCTAAGTCTGTAATACCATTTTCAACTCCCATTCTTATATAGGAGGATCTGTCTTTCATTGATAAATCATTCCAACTCATATTGCTTCTTATTTAATAGGAAAGCATCTATTCTACCTTCCTTAATATTACCTCTAAGGGCTTTCTTTAATTCTCTATTAACCTTAAATTCATAGAAGACTTGGTTATTATATCTTGCTAAATGTTTATTATAGCAGACCATAAAGGCTTCTTTTGCCTCCCTTTTAACTAGTGTTTTTTCCTTATAGGCTTCCTCATCTTCATACCATAATTTAAGAGTTCTATCCCAATCTATAGGTAAGTTAGTCTTGATCTTCTTACCATCAAAACTAATTCTCACATTATATTTCCTTAGCTCTATTCTACCCATTCTATGTGGCAACTTAATATCATTACCTTGAAGAAAACTATCAGCTAAGTAATTATTGACTTTCCTTATAATGCTATAGAACTCATGTTCTGTAAGACCTTTTCCTATATTAAGCCATCTATTCTTTCTTATCCACTTGTAAGCATCATATACCCCTAATGAGTTATTGACTTTATACTTTCTTGTATTTTTCAGATGTAAAATTTTAGACCTAAATTCTTTATAGGCCATATTTTCTTCAAGACCAATCATTATTCAAGTGCTTTTGCTAAATTAGACTTTGTATTAAGTTTAAGGAATGTAGCCAAGTCAGCTAAAGCATCATTAGCATCATTGCTATCATCTTTAGGTCTATATTCAGCACCCAATAACTCCTTAACCACAAATTCAATTAGGGGAGGCACTAATGCAGACTCTATAGGAAACTCTCTATCTAATATGTCACATACTATATCACCACTTCCATCAGGACATTGTAACTCTGATGCAGCTTTAGGGTCTTCAAATATACCTGTCATTCTTACCTTTTCAAGATACAAGTATTGTGGATTGAAAGACTTAAAGTATAGGTAATTATCAGGACCAATAGAAGCATAGATAATATTCTTCAGATATTTATTATATCCTACATACCTCATCCTTTCTCTACTTATATAAGCAATCTCTCCTTGATAATAATCAATTGGATATACCTTGGGATTGCCTATCTTCATTAGAAAAGGTATCTGTTCTTTACTTCTTAGATAAGAACCTCCTTCACAGGGTTCACCTGATATAGCAGGTACTTCTACCAAATCTAAGCATATAGTTTGATAATTACTCTCAGGTATCTGCTTCTTTATATCTGAGTACTTCTGCTTCAAAAGGAATGTTCTGTATTTCCCTAATAGGAATATTACATGTTCTTCAGTATATGAAGCATCATCAGAAGTAAGTTTCAAAGTGTCTAAACATAAATAAACTATTTCTTTGTAAGTCATATTATCATAATAAAAAATCTCTTGTGCAAAGATAAAAATTTATTACTAATTACACAAGAGAGTTATTAACTTAATAATTATTAATTACTATTACTATTGTGGTATGATGTCTTCAACATCCTCCTCATATGGAGATGTTGTTTTTACCACCTTTATATTTTTAATTTCTTCTATTGCCTGTTTATTATAATCTATTCTATAAGCAAGTTCAGAAATATCACCTAAATGTAGTTTATTCATATCAGTATTATTGCAATAATTTGGAAAGGGAACTAAACATGAAGTACCAAATATTTTATATAAAGCTTTTTCTATCTCTCTATAATCATCTTCTGTTATAATCCCCATGAAATCTTTATAAATAAGTTCTTGTACTATAGTAATAAAGAGTAACTTAGTAACCTCATTATAACTTATATACCCCAAATTACTAAGAGCTGAAAAGTATCTTATAAGTGATGTATATAGTACATTATTCATAGCAATTACAAGATTTTATATGGCCATTACTTACCTTATCTAAATTCTTTATAAACTTATTATAATATTCTATGGCTTGAGCATAGTGTTCAGTATTTACACTAAGTTCTATAGCCTTAAATTGTAAAAATATATTTATAAAGCCTTTAGGCAATTCACAAGTGTTATTAATTTCTTTTATATAGGCCATGAAAGAATTATATAATGCACAAGGGTTAAATGTGACACCTAATGTATATTCATTATCCATTCCACATGGAGTGTTAATACTAGGAATACCTTTTGCTTTTACATACACAAAGAACATATTATTAGATAGAGAAGGTAAAAAGTCTCCAACACTAAGTTCTAATCTATAATGTTTAGCTTCAGAATCTTCCTGTGTAATATTCTTATAATATATTATAGATGAACTTGGGCCACCATCCTTATAGGTATCTTGAGTATCTATAGATATAGAATCTAGATACACATTAGAATATAGAGCTGAAGATTTTATAGATACATCTATAATAAAACACTTATTATTTTGATCTATTCTTAATTCATTAAAATGTACCATAATTCAATTAAAATAAATAAGGGAAGGTAAATGCCTTCCCCTTTATAAATAAACTCTTAAATTCAAAGAGAGCCAATATTAAGGCCTGTAGCTGTATTAAATGCCGTAATTACTTTATTAAGTACTTCTTTATCAGCACATACAATAGTAATAGTCTTTTCAGATTTCACTGATTCATTACTACCTACATAGGCATAATGAATATCAAATACATGATAAGCCTTACTTGAGTCTACAAGATAAGTAGTATCAATATTATTAGGCCAACCCATTTTTCTATATTGATCACCTCTCTCACCCATGCAGAAGTACTCAAGATCTGCAATCTTCTTACCATTAGCAATAGTGCCATCAGACTCAGTATCTTCTACCTTACCCCAAACTCTCTCATCACCATCTACAGTAACAGTAGCAGGCTGTACTTCAAAATATACAGGAGTTTGCTCCATGACACCAAGTCTCCAAGGTTGCTCAACCTCAGTAATTCTGATACTATCAATATCAGTTACAAGGGCATCTGTTGCATAGTATGGGTTAGTCTCATCACTCTTACCATTATCCTTAGTAGCAGGAGTTACAACCATGTAACCATTAGAGTCAAATCCTCCCTTTCCCACAGCAGCCTTACTATGTACTTCAACCTTAATCAGAGGTACTACCTCCCTACTGAAGTTCTTAGCAATTGATAATGCAAGAGCCTTATAGAACTCATTTGCATTCATACCTGCATAAGCATGTACCATACCATACTTGAAGTATTGGTCCTCATCAGACATACCTGCATACTGTCTGAATGCAATTCTAAGTATGTAATCCTGTCCAACTACAGGAGCACCTGCATTTACTCCATTGTCAAGAGTTACTGTAACTGCCTTTAACTTGTGTGCCATAGAATCAGCATCAGTAGCCTTAGCATAAAGGATATTCTTAATGTCAATTAGGTCACTTCTCATCAAGTTATCAGCACCCTTGTATTCAAAATACAGATGATTCTTAGCTTTATCATTCTTTACTGCAATAGAACCTGCAGCATCAGATGCAAGTACTTGAGAAGTCTTTAATGATGTTGCTACATAAAGTTGTCTTACTTGATTAACTGAATAATTCATTTTAATTTAATATTAAATTATACAATAGTTTTATTCTTTTCCTGTATTTGGAACCTTACTTATTATGGCAAGTTTTACTGCTCTCTCAAGTATAGCTCTATGTATTACAGGGTTTAATTCACATTCTGTTTTTATACTTATATCATTGATTGACAGGTCATCTGCCAAATTAGTTAGTATAATAGGAACAGGTCTTGAAAGGTATCTAACAAGATAACTTTCTACATTATATTTTGATACTATCTCCACTATCTTACCACTCAAATCAAGCCTTAAAGCTCTTCTCTCATTAGTACCTCTAAAGGGATTCTTCCATATTCTATGATACTCATCTTGAGTAATTGGTATTACAGAAATATTTTCACCACTCCTACACCCTAATCTATCATCTTTCAAATTAACTGATTCATAGGTTATGAACCATAAGTCATCAGGTAACTCAAAGAATACTGAGGATTTAGATAGTCCTGTATATCCTACTTTCTTGTCAGTAGTTGTGTAGGTCTTTATTAAATCACTCAAGTATCTCCTAATTTCCTCAGTCTTCTCAAATGAGTCTCCAAAAGGATTCTTACCATTATACAGGTCTATTATTATCTCTTCTTGAGCCTTAGTAAGAAATATTGATTTTTCATACTCATCAAAAGCTAAATTATTTTTATCATAACTATCACCAAAAGCATTAATCAATATATCAAACTCATTACTAAATTCTGAAGTAGTCATAATTATTATCTAGTTCTTTGTACTTGTTGTGGATCAATACCTAGTCCTACATTAGTAGAACTAACATTTCCTATCTGTATAGTAGAAGATAAATCTCCTGTATAAGCAGCTTTAGCTAATTCAACAGCTCTTTGTAAAATTTCATAATGTAATTCTGAATTTAATTGACAAGTATAACCTGTAGTTGCACCATCTTTAACAAGTTGATTATCTTCATTAGCTCCAACATATCCATTAATACTAAGTCCTTCATTACCTAAATTAGTAAGAATAATAGGTTTAGGATGAGTAAGATATCTTAAAGTATATTCTTTGAAGTTATTATTTTTACCAAAGAATAATTTATAAGATAAAGAAGTATCTGTTGATTGTTCTTGTAATTTCCAAGCTTGATTTTTAAGTGGTTGCTTAAAAGGTTTACTCATTAATCTTATATATTCTGCTGAAGTAATAGGCAGTATTTGTAATAATCTATCTTTCTTTAATACTGTATCTTCAACTAATAATTGGTCATTAATTGGTAAGAATACAGGATCATTTCCTTGTGAAAATGATAAAGAGATATTGATTACATCTTTAATATTATCTGCAACACTGTCTTTAATGGCATAAAGTGCCTCTGAAGGTTCATTAAAAACAGTATCTATATCAGCAATAATTTCATCGCTATTTTGAGAACAACGTATTAGCCAATCATCACTATCACTAGATTTATAAGGAAAACTACTACCTGCATTTCTCTTATTAACAAATACTATACCTGAATCATTTTCTAGATAGACTGCTAAATCTTTACTACAAACACCATACCAACATTTTTGTGTATTTTCAGGATCTATAAAATAAGAGGATATACCCTCATTTAAATTATCGATTAATCCTCTGATACTCTTAGCTTTAGTCTTTATAAACTGAACAGCTGCTAAATAATTACTCTTCACATCATCTATATCTAATTTTGAAAGAGCTACTTTTTCAGCATATATAGTATAGTTCCTATAAAGAGAACTAAAATCCATATTTCTTTTTAGAGAACTATCGAATCCTTCAAAATCTTTATTACCTTTAGGAGTAAAATATCTTTTAACTATATCATCCTGTGCTCTAGTAAGAAAAACACTTTTTTCATACTCATCTAACCCAGGTGCTTGATTTGACATTATATTATTATATAGTATGTCAAACTCATTTGAAAATTCTTCACAAGTCATATTATTTCAATTTTGCTTGAAGATAGAACAGGGTCTCTTGATGCTTAGGAGAGTTTAAGTATTTAGCTGCTACATTCAATGTAGGTTCTTCATTAGCCTCACAAAGTGGAGTATTATCCTTTCTCAAGTATAGATAATTACCTCTATTAGAAATAAGACCTGCTTCTATAGCTTTCTTAATAAGAGCCTTTGTAGAAAGCATTGGGTCAGTAATAACCTTCAAGAATATCTTACTATCAGCCTGTATTAAGCTATTAACCTTAGTTTGTAAGAACTCAAGTTTAGCATTCTGTGATGTTGGTCTGCCATCAATAGTCTCAATAATAACTCTTAGTAGATCAATATTATCTTCAATCTTACCAAACTCCTTATAGCACATCATTGTAGTGCTCATGTTGTTCTTGGCAACCTTAGTCTCTTCACCTTCAGAAATAATAACAAACTGATAAGTAGCCTTAGGAGTATCTTGCAATGCATGCAGTGAAGGAGCAATATAATCTTTGTTAGCTAATAGTATCTTGTATCTGATGTAATCCTCAGGGTCAGATAGATTGAAGTAGTTATCCTGCTTTGTCAATCTTACCTTATTAATACCATTCTCATTGGAATCATCCCAAAAGTTGTCTACCTTCTTATAGATACTTAGTGCATTATATTCAAGGCCCATTATTTCCTCAAGAAATGCCTTTTCCTTGTCTGTAAGGATATTAACAAACATACCTGAAGATAGTCTTGGTACTACAAATGTTCTAACTGCACCTTCTGCCATACCTCCTGACAATACATGCTTAGGGTTATTACCCCACATACCTGTCAGCTTAGGTACATGTCTTACAATAACTCTCTCATTTCTTAGACAATTAACTAAGGCATCATCAGATACCTCTACTTTCTTTTGTGTATTCTTAGGTCTTTTTACAATAGCCTTTTCTTTTGATACTTCCTGTAGTGGAGTTTCTGTATTGTCTATATCAAAGTCAGGTACAGTATAGTCCACCTTCTCTTCTATTTTCTTCTCTTCCATTTTCTTTTCTGCCATATCTTCTCTTTAACTTATTAAAATAAAATAAGAGGAGGGAAGATTACCTTTCCTCCCCTTTTATCATCAGCCCTGTAGAATTGCAGGGATTAGTGACATAGTTCTTGTTGGGTCAAGAACACAGATACCAAGAGTAGACATTCTGTGAATTACAGCAGAATCCTCATCAAATGACATGTAAGGATTACCCTTTTGACCTGTGAATGGATTTCTCACATTTTAATGTTATGAATATATCGTTTCCATATATTCTCTCTAACTTTCATTAGAGTTCGGACTATATCTTCATCACTTAATGTTACTAAGTGAGCAAGGCATTTCAGCAGTACTTACTACTTACTCCCATTTGGGATAGTCTCTGAACCTTCATATATACTGTTATATATGCTTGGCTGCTGATTATCCAATCTTTCACATTGTTTCTTTTTATGAATTATGTTTTTCAGAGATTGATATTCTATATTAAAGAGTTTAGCAATTTGATTTACTGTATAAAACTCTCTAAGTTTATCTATTTGACTTATTTGAAAATCTGTTAGGATTGTTTTCTTAGGAACTTGTTTACATCTTGATCCAAGTCTAAAAGAATGTATAACAGAAGAATGTATAACATTTTCTTTAGGTGTTACCCATTCAAGATTTTCAACTTTATTATTAGTTCTATTCCCATCAATATGATTAACTGCTTGCTTATTTTCTGTATTTGGGATAAAAGCTTTAGCAACTAATCTATGAATTGGCTGTGAAGTCCAAGTGCCATCAATCTTTTGTACTGAACATCTACAATAACCATCCTTATCTTTAGGAAATTCTGTCAAAATTCTCTCTTTTCTACTCTTATTAGCAGCTTTCCAAATTCTACCAATTGAGCTTACTTTAATACCCTTATACTCTTCAAGGGTTTTCCATAATTCTTTAACTTCCATATTTAAATGTTTGAAGTTTAAAAAGCAGTGAAAGCTCTAAGGAACTTTCAGCAATTAACCTTGTTTTATTCTTTAGCCTCTCTTCTGTTTCTAGGTCAGGCTTTGGGAACTGAGAAATGTGCAAAGGCTTATGCAGCCGTTAATCCCCATTGATAACCTCTGTATTCATTATCACCTTTAATCTTACACTTAAAGATATTAGGTTGGTCCATAGTACCAATGTACATAATATCATATCTGTAAGAGAATGCAACACCCCCATTTGGATGGAGAATCTTATTTCTTACAGGGTCATCATAGAATGGGTCTACATCAATCTTAACTCTAACACCATTAGGAGCCTTGTACTCAACAAATTGGAAACCTGCACTTAATGAGTTTTGGTGCAACTTAGATTGAGTCTTTTGAATAGCACCAATAGAGCTGTTGTCAAGAACAAACTGTGTCCAACCTGATACTGTCTTTAGTACTTCCTTATGGAATTGGATAGCACCTCTTTCACCTGTCTTAATCAAGAAGTATCTGTCTCCAAAGTCCAACTTAGAAGCAGAAAGCTCATATAGAGCATCTTCAAGAAGCTTCAAACTAAATGTGTTGTAATACATAGTATTAGCAACTTCCATTTGCTCAAATAGACCTGCACCTGTCTTAATAACATTACCCGACTTACCAAAGTTCATGTACTCACCATTAGCATTTCTGTTGCTTCTACCAAATGCAAGTGCATTGTTCTTGTACTCAGAGAATTGCTGCTCTACTTCCCAATCTACATTGTGCATCCACATTGTAGCAACTGACTTAGTATATCTACCCTCAGTTTCCTTAACAATAGGAATACCTACAGCAAGCTTCTTATTCAACATAGAACCTGGAACCTTATGTTGGATTCTTACTACAGACCACTCATTTCTCATAGAAACAGGGCTTGTAAATCTTACATCACCAACCTTTCTTGAAAGTTCCTTCTCAACAAATGCAGCTTCAACTGAGAATCTCTCACCTGCAAGCAGTCTTTCTGCAGGAACACCTGCTGTATTACCACCTGCAAGTTCTACCTTATACACTGCATTAGTACCCTCCATTCTTGGGTCTCCAAGTATTCTGAACTGATAGATTTCATTCAGATTACCTACAATATATTCACCATCAGCAAACCAATCCTCAGGGAATACCAAATAGAAGGGAGCAGTGCCTACTCCAATCATACCACTAGCATCTGTAACAACAGTACCATTTTCATCTCTTGCCTCTACAAGAGGAATGTTTCTCCTTGAAGAACCTATAACATCCCAATAATACTCATTATCATCTTCAAACTCTTTTGTTGGGAATTGATTTAGGAATGTGTCAAGTGTCTTTCCTCTGTAATAAGCCAACAGTTGCACCATTAGGTTTGTAGCCTTCTGTGGAGCTAACTGAAAGATAGAACCAAGGTGGTTTTCCTTAGTAAGACCCTTCCAATGCTGAAAGCCTACCATTTGAAACTTACCTAATTTTCCTGCCATAAAACTTTAATTTATTAGTTATTGTACTCTATATTATAGGCTTAGACATCAAGATTCCAACCCTTACCTATAAAGGATTCAGGGTCCTCGTCAACTCCACTTACAAACTTTAGATTACCATCTGAGGTTCTTGCTGTGTTATTGAGAGTATGCTCTAGTTCTCTAAGACCTTTCTTTACCTCTTTTTTTACTTTACCTTTCACCAAACCATCAAGATTCTTAAAGCCATCAGTTAGTGTGAAAAGTAACCCAATGTTCTTTAGGAAGTCTGTCCTGTTCTCCATCTCATATTTTTGGATAGCAGTAAAGTACTCTCCTGTCTCTGAGTCTTTATATACAGGCTTAGCTATATTATCATAAATCCTCTGTCTTGTTGATTTATCTACTGATAAATCTCCAAACACATCTTTGTCATTAAGAATTGAGGACTTAAGTTTTTCAGCCTGTTCTTTTCTTTCTTTCTCTTCCTGTTCTGCTTCTGACTTAGCATCATTAACAAGCTCATCATACTTATCTCTGAAGAAGTCAATATTACTTTTCAAAGCCTCTTTTGCATCATCAATATCAGTACCTGCATTGAAAGACTTCTGTACTTCTCTTGCAGCTCTTTCCTTACTGTAACCTCTATTAATAAAGTCTTGATAAATTAGGTTTTTTCTAAGGTTTTCTCCCTTATCACTTTCATCAGAGATACTCTCATTATTAACAGAGTCTAAGAAGTTTATAGTATTCTCATACCTTCTAATCTCTGTAGGCTCAACTCTAGCATTCAAGGCTTCATCAATTCTTTTCTGTCTTTCATCAAGACCTGCCTTTATTTGTTGGTCAATCAAATCTCTAAAGTCTTCAGGGTCTTTAACCTTAGATAAACCCTCATCATCAAGGTCAGGGAAGATACCTTCCTCTTTCAAGGCTTTGGCAATGGAAGAGTAGAAGTTTTTGGGAGAAGAGCCATCCCCTTTAGGAGTGGTATCTTCCTTTTCCTCTGTATTTTCTTTTCCACTACCTACGCTCTCTAGTGTATCAGTAAACAAGTTATCTACATCAACAACCTCAGTAGTTTCTTCTTTATCCTTACTTGGCTCCTCCTCTTTCTTGGGAGGTTCCCCATTTGCAGGTGGGGTATCCTGTGTTTCACCATCTTCTACAAACAGATTCTCAATCTCCTCTGCTCCTAAGATGTTATCTAAGCTAAGTTCTTCTTCCATATTCTTCTACCTTTTTATTCTTAAAACTGTGCAAAAGTAAACAAAGTTTTATACACTTACAATATAGTAAATAAATTATTTATTCTTAGCATATAAAGTACCTTAGATATAGGCAAAAAGAAAGGGTAAGGATGCCTTTTACCCTTATCTTATTAGTATTCTACTACCTTGTTTTCAGCTTTACAATCTGCATTCTTAAACTAGAATACAATAGCAGATTCAACTATTTTCTGTTCTATACCATCACCAAACTAGTTCTTAAAAAGGTAAGTAATATTTCTCAAGATACCTATCAATACTAAAGCCCCATATATCATATTGATATACAGAGCTTTAACTTAGTAATATGTTGCTAAAAGAGCAAAGAAGTAGCCTTATGTTATCTTGTCATATATGTAGGTTATAAGATAAGTATCTACCTCATTATTATCTTGCCACAATCATAAAATTTTAATAGTTATTTTTTCACCTTTATCATGCTTGTCTTTAAGGAGTTTGTATAACTCTTTGAAGGTTTTTCTACTGTTTATTACTTGGCCTTTAACTTTATTGACACCTACTAATAGGCATCCTGCTGAGTCTTTATCAGTATTGCCTGCATGAATAAGTATGCCTTCAAATCCCTTTACATTAAGTAGTCTTGGCACTTTACCATTACATACTTGCTTGTAAAAACTATTAGTACAGTACTTAGGAGAAATTACATCTAAGGTAATCTCATAAGTACCCTTTGGAATAGCTGTAATTGAAGGTTTCTTCAATTCTCTAATCTTGGCTATGCTCATAGAGTCATCTAACCCTCTATCAGCATCTTCAAGTACATTGCAAAACCACTTGCCATCTATAGTAAGATTACTTATGGTGTAGCTCTGCTTCTTCCATTTTCTGTCCACTATTAACTCCATGCTCATTAAAAAGGTTTAAGTTTTTCTTTCTTAATTGGCAGGTAAGGTCAGTACATATAGAACTCATAAGGTTAAACATCTGTTTCCTAAGCTCCCCCACTTCCTGCTCTAACTCTGTATTTCTTTTTAGTACCTCTTCCAACCTCTCTCTATTATCAGAAGAGAGATTCTCATAAAAGTCCAATGACTCTTTCATGTTGCTTATAAGAGTACTATCAACTTCACTATTATACTTCTTTCTTGCAAAGAACCATGATGTCCAACCACTAACTATTGTGGTAATAAGCCCTATACATCCTGTGATTAATATTCCTAAGTCAATCATTATTCTATAATCTCTACAAATTTATTATTAATTTCTTTTATGTAGGGATTCTTCTCCTTTATATATACTTCCATTACCCAATGTTTTCTTTGAAACCACCTAAATAAAAAGAACTTTTTAGGTGGATTAATGGTTTCTTTTCTTTTATTAGTTATAATATATTTCTCACTAATAAAAGTAGGCTTAGTGTATATAAGATTAGGGTACTTTAATCCTAGTCTTATATTATACCATTTATCTCCTATCAAAGTATCTAATGCTAACTCTTTATCTTTGAATATTGTATCAGTAAAAAGTACTGTGTCTCTTTTAGTAGATTTTGATAGAAGATATTGCATTTGCTTTAAGTTCTTGTCTTTTATTTTTAACTCCTTTCTGACATCATTCATCTTTTGCAGAATAGAATCATTATAATAGTTAAGTTGCTCTATAGTAAATTTGAATACTTTATTCTTTTCTTTTAGAGAAGTATTCTCAGCTATAAATGCTTTTTGATTAGACATTGATACTGACATTTTCTCTTCAAAATCTTGATTTCTGCTATACAATATATATATACTTATAGTAAGTAAACTTACTAAAATAACTATCCCAAGACTTATATATTTTTTTACCATAAAAACATAACTTTTTATTAATTTATTAAAGTGCAAATATATAAAAAGTAAATCACCTATACAATAGCATAAGTGATTTACTTATGATTAGTTATTATACTTTAATGATATGTATGCTATCTCAATACCTTTTGAATTAGAACCTACTTCTATATTAATATTTTCAGTGTTATCATCAATAATTATTGGAACTCTAACTATCTTCCAATATGTATTAACTAGCTCATTTACAGTAACTATGGATTTATTTTTCTTTCCAACTTTAATATATAAATTATTATAGTCATAAGAACTTTCTGTTATTTGAGTTCCTGAACCATCAGAATATATAGGTGGAAAATACCTACACCATATTTCAAGATATGCAAGATTAGTGCACTCTTTTAATAATGATTTGTTTACAGAGCATTTTAATGATACTTTATCAGATACTTTTACAATAGAAGAGCATCCTGTAGGATATGAATCAGTACCTTTAGTATGTTCATAAATATCACTTGTAGTAACATTGTTCCAATTACTATCTTGAGTACCAACAGGTGCAAAAGTACTTGAAGGTAGAAGCTCATTATTAGGATTATTTCTATTATAATTAAGAGATACCTGTCTTCTATTATACAGTTTAGTGCCACTACCATAACAAGTAATGGTAATATCACTAATACCTATATTAGTACCTATTAATAGTAAATGAACTTTATCCAAATCAATTGAGGTATTTGGTGATGTAACTACATATTCACCATCTGATAATGCAATCTCTTCCCAATGGCCTGCAGTATCTTTTATAATATCAGATGAATCATATCCAATACTTCTATAACTATAGGGAATACTAGAATCACCATTACCTGTTACTTTAGTTAATGTACCCCCTGAGTTAGTAGAAGAATTAGAAGGAGTACAAAAGATAGAACCTAAAGAGCCTGCATCACCCATATTTTCAACAACCTTCTGAACAGTAAATACTTGAGTATTACCATCATTAGAGCTTGTATATGTGTCCCCAACTGAAGGCTTTTCTGTTATACTTGTATAGTCAAATCTAGTATATCTAGTACAATTATTATAAGGTTTTATAAGCCTGTTTAATACATAAACTTTACTTATCTCTCCTGTATTTTTAACTTTTATGCTTACTCTAGATATATTTTTAGCTAGATAGGGTAAAGTTACTGAGGCTAGACACACATTGCCAAAATTAACTTCAACTCCTTTTTGAATATTTTGGTATTCATCTGTTTGTACTGTCTGTTTAGCAGAACTACAATTATCTACAAGACTTGGGTCTATAATGTGTGTGTGACCAACATTTATTTCCTGAAACTTTTCAGCCCTTTCTATATTAGTCCTAAAAAGAAGACTATCTAAGCTACTATAATTCTCTCCTCTAAGTCTAAATAATTTAATGGATTTTTCAGGTCTCTCAAGTCCCTTCAAATACATTTCATAAGGATCAGCCTCTATTGCATTAGTTCTAGTACCTGCATGACTGCCACCCCAAAATGGTCTATAATGAGAATCAAAAGATTTAGGTCTTAAAATATCACAATAAGTAGCAATATCAAAAAATAAATAATTATGCTCTATTGCATAATTTAATAATGCAGTCTTTACAGAAGTATTACTCTCACTATTATCATTAGTATGATACTCAGTACATATTATAGGCTCTACCCCTAACCCTTGTAATACTGTACATATATTATCTAGACTATCTATATAGGCATCAACTCCCATGTATGATGTATCATTAGTAAAACAACACATCATTGCATACTTAGGAGCAATGTCCTCAAAAGGCAGTGTATTGTACCTATTCACACCATATCTTATATCACTAAGTCTTCCAATATAAGTATCACCACTAATACCCCAATTAACAAATTCATAATCAGAAAATAAAGATAGTTTATTTATATAAGCTTTGTTTTTAACAGTATAATGAGATTCTGTATAACTATCTCCTATTATAGCTATTTTATCTGAATTAGATATAGAGATAGTAGTAGGATTACCATTATTAATTTTTTTTATACTATTATCTAAGCGGCTAATGATATTTGAGCTTAAACTTATATAATCATTACTATAATCTTCTTTTTCAAATTTTTGCCAATAAAATCCAACATACACTGTCTTTTCTAATAGTGTAGCAAAAGTTGCAGTATTAGTAGCACTTCCTAGAAAAGCTTTTTCTTTATCAAAACATCTAATCCCTATGTAGTTACCATTTATACTATATGATAAATTAGATCTACCTCTTACATCAATTAATGGAAGTCTTCTATAAACTTTACTTTTATCTAGTATAGCTATACCTTGTGTATCATAATAAGAATCATATATTATGTATTTATCCAACTTTCCCAAAGATAACTCTAAGTTTGTTATATCTTTAGTATTTTTAGTAATCTTATCTATCCCTGTGTATAAATTAGGTATTAAAATACCTGGAGCAGTATAGCCTGTAATATTCTCACTGTACTTGATTTGAATAAGATCATCATCCCTATCACTATTATAAAGTGAAATTCTAATAAATCCATCTTGCTCAGGTACAAATGTAGGATTAATCATATCATCTGTATACGTAGACTCTATAAGAGTCTTTTCATCTGTAAACATTAATGCTTTTCTGACTCTTGGAGAGGCAGATATAGGTTTTCCTGCTTTTATGGGTATAAAATCAGTGGTATGATAAAGAGGGTAGTCTACAACACTTCCGTCTTTATCTATATAACCTTTTGTACATGTATCCTTCATATACACATTATCGCTGATAACAAAATCTATTTTATGTTGTATACTATAGCTATCATTATATATACAGCTATCAGAATAGTCATCTTCCCTTTTTTGCCAATAAATTAGGCATTTTACACACCCTGCAGGAGGTACTATTCTAGTTGGGTATGTATTATGAAATCCTCTTGTGGCGGATTTATTGCCTATAATTAAGCCTTCAGCATTTTGAAACCTTACAGTACAAAAGTTACCTTCTATTTTAATATAAAATGGGTCTTTAGTATTTAATACAGGAAGACATCTATATCTTAAAGTACTCGCATCTTGCACAAAGTTACCCAAGGAATCATAATAAGCACTATATATAACATCTTCTCCTATAGACCAACAATTACTTAATTTTACTTCATTCTTTGTTAAGGTTTCCTGTATTTTTTCCTTATTAGATGTTTTTTCATATATATGATTAATGGGACCACTATTAATGTCAAGATATGTATTTGAATAATCATCTGTAGATTTCCTCCAATACAATCCTACATATTTAACATTACTTTTAAATGTATATACTACTGTATCCTCCTTATTTTCGTTAATTAGCTCAACATCTCCACCACTTATATACTCCATGTTCTCATTATATGTTTTAAAAGCACCCCCTGAATAAGGTAACGAGTGTAGAACTAAAGAAGAATTACATGGTATAATAGGAAATCTTCTATACACATCTGAAGGGTCTTTATCCACAAAACCTGATGGATTGTAATACTCTCCCTTTTTTACGTTATTTTCAAATTGTAATAGGGCATTAAGTAAGTTAATATTTTTATCTGTAAGAGGAATAGATTCCCAACAAAAATCATTTCTCCATTCTGAAAGAGAATCACCATTAAATGTAATAAAATTCCACCCTTCTTCACTAAGAAATCTACCACAGAATCCAAGTGTTCTATCCTCTGAAGGTACTTTACCAATAGCCTGTGACAGAGTTAATACTTCAGCAGTATTCGATGAATTATAATTAGTTGATATATTAATCACACTTCCCCTCTTTGCGAAGTGGTTTATACTACTAACTTCATCTATAGCTCCTTGTAGATTAACAGCTTCTAACTTACTTGTATTATTATTATAACTAACAGCATTTGCTGTAGATGCTCCTCCTGTAGCTGATATATCTTGTATAGCTTTTTCCATTTGAGTACTCCTATTATCAAGAGTACTAAGATGTGTGTTTGTTTCTTCATAAGCTTGCTGCAAATTCTTAGTATCCCCATTAAGATACATTTGCTTGGCATCTCCCAATTTACCCTTAGTTGTTGCAGCATTTAATGAATCAGTTAAATTAATTGCCATATTATTTATTCATTAAGATATTATTAAATTCCAAGTCTGTGCTGTAAGAGAATTTACAGTTCTATAAGCTTTATAGTCCCCAAGAGCTGTTGTTATAGTTTGGACTGTTGCTAATGTAACATCAAATCCTTCTGATGTTACTTTATTAATAGTTAAATAAGAGGGTACTACCAACCATATATACTGATTATTATTAGTATTAATTGAGGGATTAAAAGAAACATTAGAAACTGAATACATCTCAAAAGTATTTAGTACATCTTCTGTTATATTAGAGCTACTATGCCTCCCTGCATAACATATGTATCTTGTAGTAAAAGTACTCTTTGTAGTATGCCCCTCTGCTCCCACTTCTAGTTTGAAAGTTTCTTTATTATTTTCAATAGAAGTTTGGATAATACCATTTGCAGCAGGTGTATTAGTTAGCGTTTTTACTGTATTATCACCCAATGTTTTTGTTAGTTTCAAGGTATCTCCTACAAAATCCTTATCTGTATGTTTCACATTAAATGATACTATATGGTACCTATTATTAAATGTCACATTCATAGAAGGTATAATAGGGTAAGTACTATTTTGAAGCTCTGTTATATCCTCTGACATATTTGAAAATCTAGTTAATATGTCACTAGGTAGGCCAGTTGCAGCTTCAATAGCATTTCTTAAATCTGTATCTATTTTATCTATAGTAACAGCTCCTTGCTTTATATGTTTAGATTTAATAGCATCAGCCTCTAGTGCTTCTCCACTTTCTATATTCTCTACTTCTACTTGAATAGTCTTTCCATTATTCATGTAAGTAGCTTTAGCATAAGTTATAGGATATATAGGTTCTTGAGAAGTATTATTACCAATTAAATCTTCTCTTAATTGCTTAATTTTTCCCATAATTCTATGATATTAATATTCTTCTAGTAAAGTCTGTAACTTTATCTACTTTATTAGATAATTCTTTAGTAAAATCCCTTAAAGTAAACTCTTCTTCTCCATCTATACTTATAGTATATTTAACTGCATGACCTCCTGTAGTAGGTAGCCAAGAAGCAGTACCATATCCATAATTTATATCAGTAAAGAAAGTATAGTCATTACTTTGGACAGTTTTTAACTTACTAAGATTGGCCTCTTTTATACTCTCTGAATTACCTATATTAGGCCATAGGTTTTGAGTATTAGAAGCTTTATTGTCTTCTATAATATCTCTAAATCTTCTCATTTACTTGATTTTTGAGTTGTTTTATTTATCTGCTTTTCTTTAAGTCTTGCATCAGACTTTGCCTTATCCTTATCAAACTCTAATTTTTCTCTATCAAGTTTGAGTCTTTCATCAAATTGCCTTATTGACTCTAGTAGCTTATCCTTAGCTTTTTGTGAGTACTCAGGTTCTACTATACCATCATCTTCATTTTGTTTAGCATAGGCATTCATTTGTGCAATAAGAATCTTAGTCTCATTATCTCTTTGATTAAGAGTATCTTCTTGCTCCATCTTAGCTTGCTCCATCTGAGTCTTCTGTTCTATCTCTTGTTGCTGTATCTTCAATTGCTGTTGCTGAGCTTGAGCCTGTCTTTCTTGAATATTTTTTTCATCCTTTTCAACAAGTCTTTGCTTCTCAGCAAGTGAAGATGAACCAAATAACTTCATAATAGTTGAGAATGACAGAGTTTGATTCTGTAGAGCTGCTTGAGCTAAAGTATCTAGCTTTTGGTTAAGTTCTTGGACACCATTACTGCTATCTACTACAAGACCATAATCAGCCTCTGCAAATTCATCACCATCTATATCCATAACTCTCATTGAATTATCAGATAAAATATATTGGAACTTCTTGCTTCTGCCTCTTAATGCTATCTTAGCTGTTTCAAGCAAGCACTCTAATGCTCTCTTCTTAACATCTTCATGCACTACAAATAACCACTCTGTAATATGAGAAGACTGCATCATACTCCTCTCTACTCCACCTACTGTCTCTCTATTACTTACTTGACCTTCTCTCTGTTTGGTAATACCTGCAACTTCTGACATTTCCATCTTGATAAATTCAAGAAGATTAATGTATTGTTGTATCTGATTACCATCAGAAGCTGCAATTACACCTGTGGAAGCATTGTTTAATGCACCTGCAAGTTTACCTGTAGCTGCACCTACATTACCTTCATTGAAGCTATTTTCTACTGCAAGACCCATTGTCTTCGCATAGTATAACCACTTCTCTACATCCCATCCTTTAGGCTTTTTGGCAAAGTCAAGTCTAACTAATGAACCCCAATTTCTTGCTATCAGTTTATTCAATCTGTCATGTATTGCATCATACAAGTAATTGTATGGCTTCATCATGTCTACTAAGCTGAATGGTCTATTGTCATTAAGGTTGTAAATAGAGCCTATAATTCCAAAGTGACATCTTGAAGGGTTACTCAGTCTGTTATATTGGACTACTCTTGGTCTCATATTGACATAAATATCAGTACCAATCTTAGTTCCTTCCCATGCTTCATTGATGTAGAATATCTGTTCCTCTTCTCCTGCATCCTTATTTATTACATAAGTCTCGGGGTAGAAGTTAAATACTTCTTCACCTGTTTGAGGGTCATAACTTCTTACCTTCTTAATCTTTCTCCTTGACTTCCAATATACTCTAAGTACTCTCAAGTTTCCTGCAACATCATAAGGTAGAAGTGAGTTATTAACTCCATCATATCCTCCTAATGGGTCCCAAAAGAAACCATCTGTACTTATTTCATCTCCTGTCATGTAGTTATTGACAAAGCCATATCTTTCATCTATGTTATCCATAGAGTCTGTAGCAGCTTGGCCTACATGGTCAGGCATCTTCTCTATGTACTCCATATCTTTCTTTGTCAATACATCATAATAGGTATCAATAACCTTGCTTGGACTCCAATAATCTTCAAGGATTATCATATCTGCATCCTCAATCTTATTGCTATATCCTGACTTAAAGATTCTTACCTTGAGTGGATTTAATCTCTCAATAACAGGCTCTCCTCCTACAATATCACATTGATAAATTTCTTCACCAACTGCCATTGCATCCATGAAGCCTTGGTTAAACATTAAAGGAATATTCAACTCCTTTATATAGTGGTTAAGGAGAGCATTAGCCCTAATTTCCCTCATGTCCTGCCACTCATAACTGTAATAGTCATTTATCTTTTCAAGCTCCTGATTGGCCTCTTCCTCTGACTGAGAAGTATTAGATACCCACTCTTGTAGCTTCTGTAGTAATTCTTGCTTCTTATTATTCTCTATCTCTGTAATAGCATTAGGGTTAGTAACTACTACTTTGAAGTCAAAGATTCTTTTACTTTCCTCACCTCTAAGCACATTCAACTTACTATTCATAATAGGATAGTGTTGAATCCTATCAGGTATGAAACCTGCCTGTAGCTTTTCAGGATTCAGTATCATTTCAAGGTCACTCATATGGAGTTTACCATTGAGTAAGTCATATGCTATCTTTTTATGAATAACACTCTTCCTTACAAGACTATAGTTAAAAAATGTCTTTGAATCAGCCCAATCCAAGTGAGCAGCTCTCCATTTCTTGTTTTTCTTTGAAAAGGGTAACTGCTGTGGTGGCAAATTTATAAAATTATTCATACTCCCATTTATATCCATAAGCAGTCTTCCTCTTTCCAAGACAACAGCAACTTATATGACCATCTTTGCCATTTAAGTGTCTTTCTGCCTCTGAAGCAGAGGAAAATCTATTAATAATATTATCATCTAAATCTAATTGAAATACAGCTTTACTGAATCTCTTTATTACTGATTTTCTTTTAATTTCTTCAGTAATATTGCAAAGTACTATATGATTAAAGTTGTTCCAACCATATTTTATTATTGCATTGTAGAACTTTTTACACTTAGTATATCCATGATTTGTAATACCAACATATACTTTCTTATTTTTAGGATTTACATGTAAATATACTATGTATGTCTTATCTTCCATACTTCAATTTAATTACTAGGCAAAGGTAAGTAAACTCCTTAACCTATGCAAGTATATAAATAATTTATTAGCCATTAGCTTTCATTTTTACTAAATTTACTGCTTGAATCTAAAGTCATAGTTTCTCTCAAAGAATGGGTCATTTGAAGGGTCATCTTTCTTTACCTTTTCTCTAGATTCTCTATTAAGATTATTGCCGTATAATATAATGTATTCCTCCCTATAAAGCATAACCATTCCCAAGGCTCTAATTCTATCAACATTAATTTCAGGATTAAACTGTATAGCTTCCTCAATCAATGCTCTTGTCTTTAATAGGTATAAACATGGAATTTGCACTATTTCCTTATTACCATTTTCATCTGTCCTTTCTACAGGAACTAGTTTATTAAACCAATCTTTTATAAGTCTATTTGCAAAGTTATTTACAGAAGCTGTTGCAGATACTCCTTTAGCTGAAGACCCGAATCCATTATATTTGATAATCTGCTTATCCCTTAAATATTGAGGAGTATCAGCTAATAAATAAGTACTGTGCATTCTTTCCATGTAAGAGTAACATCCCTTAATATTACTTTCATATAGTACTTTACCATTATAGAATAAACATAATTTTCTCACTATTTCATGCATATCATCTACAAAATCTGTTCTACCTGTAAATTCTGCAACTATCCTATCAGTAAATAAATCAAATACAAATACAGATGCTAATGAATGAGATTCTGCTTGGTCATTATTTGTAGGGTCATATCCTAATATATATCTATTATCAAACACAGTTCCTGTACTATCTTTCTCAGGCATAGTGTATATTTCTAATGCCCCTTTAGTGTCATTGTCTACAGGGAATTTCCTAATAGGTATATCACCTGTAGGTCTAAATTCTACTTGGTTAGAGTTACTAAAGAACAATTCTCCTATATATACGTCATCATAAATATTAGGATTAGTGTCTAACTGTTGTGCTCTTTCATTCAAAGCAGCTACAGGAAAATAAGCATCTTTTACCTTAATTATAGCTTCAGCAGGTGTAACAGGATCCTCTGCTATAACTTTTAATACTGAAGTAGGGTCTGCCCCATACTTAGCTTTATATCTATTCATAAGTACTTGTAAAAGAGCTTTAACTACATCACTTATACCATCCTTATTATAGCACCCTGCTCTGTTTATATATGATGGAAAGAAGAAACCAAAAGTATCTCTACCTTGTCCCTTCTTATCATAAACATTTTTTAGTGATTCAATGTTATAGGATTCTGTAGCATATAATAGAGTTTTGGCAGATTGGAAGTTGGCTTCTTTGTTATTTGCAGTACCTATTAAGTACATTAAAGCAAAAGTATAATCGCCATCTTCTACTGATTTTCTTGTTACATCATATAGATCAAGAAGAGAAGGAAAATTACCAAACTCCTCAAATAGGATAAATCCTCTTTTACCTCTTAATTTATCTGAATCATCTTTGGCTGACACTCCAATAACTTGGTTTAGAGAGCCTTGATTTCTACCATACTCATCTTTATATCCCATCTGCCAAGTCATTTCATTAGATGACTGTTTTAACATTAATCTTGGAAAGGGAGTATTCTTTGATAGAAATGATAATATAGGAACAAACTTACTTAATGTACCATCCTTATCATCTTTAAGGTATTCTTTTTGGTAAGCAGTCAATACAGTAATAGTTCTTCTATTTGACTCCTCTGATTCCCCTATTATTAAGTTGTGAGACATTATAGCTGCTAGTCCATAAGACTTGGCACATCCTCTCTTTGCTAACTCTACTGCATGATGGCCATTATCTCTAGCACTTTTAAGATATAAATATCTCCACCAAATACCTTCAAAAAAGTATGCAAAACCTTCAGTTCTTATAGCCTTCTTCTGCCCCTCTTTATACTTATTAATCATCATAGGACAATAATTAAGAAACCAATATAGATAGCCAGGTATATACATACCATCAGTCTCTCTTAACAGGCCATTATAACATCTATCTATTTCCCTGTCCCAATATTTTCTATACTCACTATTAGGATTACTATTGGGTCTAAGGAATGTATAACAACCATTCTTTAGATAGAATAATGCAGGCTGCCTAAACCAATCTGCATTTTTAAAAATGGGGGGATTAGTAATATCTACTATAGCTCTCCCTTGAGAATCTTTAGGAAGAGATTCTATAGTTGGTCTAGAAGGTGAAATTAAATTCTGAATAAAAGGTACAGTAGATACAACATCCATAAACTGTTCTCTGACTTCCTCAGGATAGGAATTTAATAACTCTTCAGTTATAGGAGTTTGATACTTGTTAGTTTTTACTATCTCTGCCATAATTAAAGATCTTCATACATACTCTTTTCCACTGCACCTCTTACTTTGTCATTTTGTACTATTTCCTTAGCAATGGTTCTTTCTGCCTCATCTAAGTCCTTTATAAGAGAAGGTACCAATTTAATAGTAGATGTGATAGAATTAAGAGTATAAATAGGCTTATCTTTATCATCTCTAGCATCTAAATCTATATCTCTGAGGGCCTTTCTTAATTTATCTACAGCAACTCTTGTGTCCTCAAGGAGTAATGCAGATGTAGGTCTAAATGTCTTATAATATTCTATAGCTTCACTTAATAAGCTATCTATCTTAAAGTCTTGAGGTAACCCTTCGCCTTCAATAATAGCTTTAAGCCTTTCATCTTCATTAGTCAAATATTGATAATCACTTCTAGGGTCTATATAAAAATATATCAGTCCTAATTCTTGAAGGAATCTTGACTTGTCTTTAGTTTTATCTCTTGTATATAATTTCTTGAATACCTTTAAGGTAAGAATTTCAGGCTCAAAAGTTAATTTATACCCTTCATATTTTAATAGTTTCATATTCTCCTTGTATTACTTGTTCATATTCCTTAGTGCCTATAAAACCAAATAACTTAGTACTTAGTAAAATATCCATACTTCTATTCACACTTTCTTCTTGACCCTCTATCAATTTAACAGTTTGAGAGATACTAAAGAGTTGTTGCTTTTTATCAGGTTTTACAAACCATAATATCATCTCATAAAATTTATAAGCTTTGAATGTAGGACTTGGAGTAATAAGTTTTTGTAGAACTAAATGCCCTTTGGTACTTATATTTAACTCTTTCCTTTTTTCCTCAATATGCTTATTAAGTCCTTCTATAATGTCTTCAGCTTTCATACATAAATATCATCTTTCATACATAATCCATAAAGTAAACTACATTAATATCATCTTTCATATCTTGTGTAATAACAGGATTATGTTTCCTAGCCCATCTCTTAATAGTGCTAAACCAATTCATCCTTTTAATATTTTGCCAAAATGAAAGATTTGAATAAAAAGGAATATAAGTATAATCCATTAGGATTAAATCTTTACTATATAATACTTTCCAATTCTTTTTAATGGCTGAGAATACTAAATTAGAATACTGATGAGAAACTTTATAAATAATAGACTTAAATACTTCTTCATCATCTTTAGTGCCTTTTTCAAGAATTAATCTAACTCTAAAATCAGATAAATCTTCCATTAACTCAGATAATGTATTATAGTATTTACAAAAATCAACTAATCCATGACATAATTCCCATTGACTATCTTTAGTTCTATGTACTCTTATATCCAAGTATTTTATACCTAACTTTTCCTGCTCTTTTAGTGTCTTTGTTTGTGTTCTCCATAAAAAGGAAAACAACTCAAATATTCTATTTTTAGCTCTTAAATAAGTAAAACTATCATGTGTTCCTATCATAATATAATAATTAAAAAAGAGGTAATCGGAATCCCAATTACCTCCTTTGAGTTATACAATTAGTTTCTTCTTCTCTTGTTGAATGATTGGTGAAGGGGTTGGGTCAGGAACTTCCTCATACTCTTCAATAATGAAGTCAATATCCCTATCCTGCAGCAATAGGCATTGCTTTCCATCCATCTCAACAACATCAAAGTTGTAAGTTATAATAGGGTTATCAGTGATTACTCCATCCTTTAGAGAACCTTCTTGATGCTTCTTCACACCAAATCTAGTAGGATTAACCCATACCAAGTCACCAACTTTAATATCTCTAACAGAGCTACCCACTGCAAGTACTCTTTGATACTCCTTCAAGCTGCCTTCTCTCTTAGTCACATCAATAAGACCTGCTCCTACCATCATATCCTGCTCATACTTATTCATTGTAGTAATAAGTGCAGTAAACATTGGCTTTATCTTCTTAATCCTCAACATACTCAATGACTTTTATACCATATTCTACAGCACAAGTGTGCTCAATTTTACAACCTCTATACTTATTCCAATCCTTAGCAAAATATGCAGCATCTGCTCTAGATAACAGCTCCACTGATTTACCCAAGAACCATAGAGGTCTTGCATCTATTGGTGCATCTTTGAAGAAGCTATCAATTACTTCCACATCATCATTGAGTACTGCCTTAGCCTCTTCCACTGCTTTGGCTCTTTCTGCTTCTATTTCTTCATCTGTCTTACCCTTCATGGGCTGACTAATAAACAATTTCTTCATTTCTTCTCCCTTAGCTGTTTTATAAACTTGAGTCTCTTTTTCACACCTAACATCCTATCATAAGTGCAAGTCAATTTACCTAGTGATGGAATGTTGAAATTTGTTCTTAACTTAGCAAAATCTTTTTCATTAAGATTCTCCTTTAATGGCAAGGACTGTATGGATTTGTTAATGAATAACCAAAATGCCTTATATGTTTTATCTACCACTTCTTTAGGTAAATTCAACTCTTCAGAAACCTTACCAATTATATCAGTATAATTCATTTCAATTCAAAAAGTAACAATAGTTGGAAAGTGTCAGTATCCTCATCAATGTTAGGAATAAACCTTGGATTAATCTTGCCATCAATGATAACCTTATTCTTCCTTAGCTTGCCCATAATTACTTGAAAGTGTGGGAGAGTGATATTACATTCTTCCCTTACTTTCTTCTTTGTATCTTCACTCATTGTAACCTTATCAAGTATCTCATTGTCCTTGATAACTTTACTGAGTTCATATCTCTGCTTAACAAAGGATGTAATTACATCAATCTCTCTTTCAGTTAACTTATGAAAAGGCTCTAAGAATTTGAACCAATGCCTGAAGAAGCTTCCACTCAAAGAACATGGTACTCTAACTATATTATTAGGCTTCTTCATATATATTTATATTACTCTTCAGTTTTAATATTTGAGGTTTCTTCCTTAATATTTGAGGTTTCTTCTTTATCATCTTCCTCAGGTACTGTCAGAAGTTCCTCAATTTCAGCAATACACTTTTCAAGAAAGTCTTGTTGGAACATATGTCCATTCTCTACTACCTTAAACAAGTAATCAAGTCTCTTGAATATATTACTCATATTAGCAGCCTGTAACTTCATATACAACTGCTTAACCTGCTCACTAAGCTGATGAGCTATGTTCTCTAACTGCTCATAAGACATCTTCTCAGGTCTCTCTGTTTCCTTTGTTGTTGGCTGCACCTTTTCCTTCTGCTCTTCTTTCTGCTCTTCCATTTTATTTATAATTAAGTTGTTAATACTCTTCAAGGTATCTGTGTCCATATCTATTCTTGTAGAGGGTATCCCATTCCTCTATAGAACATTCTTCTATATCAGTGGAGCCACACTTATCACAGTAATCTGAATCCTCCATTCTTGGAATGTTCCTAATATTCAATGATAGACAATGCTTACAGTATAGTACAGGTACTTCATTGTAATCATTAGGCTGATTTTCTGTGTTTAAGTTGCTCATAAATCATCTTCTTTCTTTCATTAATAGTCCTACTGTGATGTCCCTTTCTCTTACAAGTATTAGCTTTATTATTGAAAGGTCTCTTAGGGGAGATAATACCATCAAGAGATACATAACCTCTTCTGATTGCTCTTCTTACAGACTTAAACTTGTTTACTGCTTCATAAGTTCTTAGGTGAAGAATACTTTTCTCATAGAAATCTCCCACAATATCTACTCTATTCTTCTCCATGTAATCCTTAAACTCCCCTTCACTCATAAGAGGTCTTTCTACTATCTTCTGCTCTTCCATTTCCATAATGTTTTTATCTATGTTTTTATCTATGTTTTTATCTATAGTAGATTAATACAAATTGACCATTCTCTTTAAGTAGAGAAACTATATTCTCTCTTTTAATTCTTTCTTCATTGGCTGCCCTTACAATACCTCTGATTGTAGTATCAGTTAGCACAGTCATAATTTGAGAACCTTCTGAACCATTGGTCTTTTTGGTTCTTGTCATCTTTGCTTTTTCTATCTCTTCCATATAAAGTAATTTAGTTACGGGGGGAGGATTTGAACCTCCAACCTCAAGGTTATGAGCCTTGCTAGCTACCATTGCTATCACCCCGTGATATATTAGAGCAGATACACATTAACAAGTGTTACATACTAACCTTTATACTATACCTGCAAAAAGAGCCTCTTATAGGAATTAAATCCATAAATTAACCTTTATACTAAAGAGGCATTGTAGCTTCAGTGGGATTTGAACCCACAAGAACATTACTGTTCAAAGGATTTTAAGTCCTTCGTGTATACCATTTCCACCATGAAGCCATCCAATATCAATAAGGCTTTACATCACATAAATGAAATAAATAGTCATACTTATTGACATTCTGAATAAAGGTCTCACATTCAGATGTTATACCTTTATATATGGTTTCTTGAGGAATCTTATCATAGAATGCAATAGTAGCAGACTTAACCTCACTTATAAAGTCAAAAGCATTCAGTGCATCACTTGGAGTTCCTTTGATTACATTAGGTTGTATCTTGCCAAGTATTCCCATGTATCCTTCTGCAAGCCCATCTTGATAATCTGACAGTATATCAAGGAACTCATCAAGATACACATGGATATTCTTCTTAGGTGCTGCCCAATGCAGATTCTTACACTTAGTCTTCCAACCTTCAAGCTGATTTAAGAAGTTAATAAAGAACTGAGAAACAGATACTTCTGTACTTCTGCTTGATTCCATTGGAGTAAATAGGCTATCTTCTTCAAACATATTCTATTATTTTGATGTTGCAAAAGTAAGCAAAATAATTAGAACTATCAAACATTTTCCAATTATTTTTAGTACCCTCTAAGAGATTCGAACTCTTATACATTACTGTGTATGCTCCTAAGGCATATGTGTCTACCATTCCACCAAGAGGGTAAGAGCCTAGATTAGTATAACCTTCATTATACTCCCTTTTATAACTAGGCAGGGGCAGGACTTCTGCTTAACTAATCTGTTACTTATAGCCTTAATGAACTCTGTGTTAAGGCACTCACATAGATTCTACGACATCTAAAAGGGACTAGCTACTAATCAAGAACCCTAAGAGTTACGTTGCTACATTATTCTAGAATTTATAGCTTTATTAGATACTTCTAATTTATTTATAATTATGGGAGTAAAAGGAATCAAACCTATTGTGTTAGTCTAGTACCCATCTATCATCTAAGCAGTACTCCCATATATATTTATTATTCACCCCAACATCAAAGGAACTATATTCCAATTGGAATAGTTCCTGAAGGTATCCAAACATAAGACTTAGCAGCTTGTCTAGAGTATGCTTTAATACCTCTCTTAATTAATGAAATAATCTTTTTCATAACAATTAAAAGTTTAGAGTTAATAATATATTATGTTCCCCTACTCTCAAGATTAAACATTAAACATTAAACATTAAACATTAAACATCCACCATCAATGCTTTGAGGGAATATTTGCTGAACCTTGAGTTTACTGTTTAAGAGGTAGTGGCTTTAGCTATAGGAGCATTATTTCTTTTCATACTTTTCAGACCATGCCTTTGTTATGCCTGCAGATGTAAATACAGCAGCAACAGCACCTATATAAGCAGCTAAACCATTTAAGTCTGTTGCTATAGTATGGCTATATATTACCTCTACTATAAGCAATACTGCAGGTACTAATAGTAGTATTAAACCTATTACTGTAACTACTACAAGGAAGAAGTTCTTTGAACTAACTCCTGTATTATTCTTTATAAGTTTATCTATGTAACACATAACTTAAGACTTGGATTTAAATCATCAGATTTGCAGTCTGTGTCCTTAGACCACTCAAGTACTCCAAGATAGTACTCACAAAGGGACTTGAACCCTTGACTTTGAATATATAAGATTCTTGCTCTAACCAACTGAGCTATGTGAGTATATTAGGGTGTCTGATGGGATTTATCACAATCCAAAGCTCTACCATTAAGCTACAGACACAGTTCTGATGAGTAGACTCAAACTACTAACTACTGCCTTATGAGAGCAGCTTTCTATCATTGAAATACATCAGAATATGTAGGGATAATAGGATTTGAACCTATAACTCCTTCTGTATCAGAGAAGTGCTCTAACCTTTGAGCTATATCCCTTAATTTGTTGCTCCTATAGGACTTAAACCTATGACCTTTGGTGTGTATTCTTAACCACTGAACTAAGGAGCATTGATAGGGCAGTTTCTTTAACCTCTAACTGCCCAAAAGAGGATTCAAGCAAAAAGCTTAACATTATGAAAACATGAAAACATAGTGTGGAGCAAGAGGGATTTGAACCCTAAATTTGACTTTGCAAAAGTCATGTGTTAGCCATTACACCACAAACCCCATTAGTATAGTAGACAGGACTTGAATCCAAATGAGAGGGCAGTTACCTAATATTAGTAGATAGCTCCATATTGTATTGGGTATGGGACTTAAACCCATCTCTCGAGATTGAAAACCTTATTCTAACCCAACATTTTTATGTATCTCTCTATGGCAGTTAGCACATATGCTATTACTCTTTATATACATTCCTTAAAGCATTTTGTAATAGTATATCATCTAAATTCCTATTACATATCCTACATGTTTTCATGTTAATTTATATAGTACCCTCTATAGGATTCGAACCTATATCAAAAGATTAGAAGTCTCTTATTCTGTCCATTAAACTAAGAGGGCATTTACCTTTACTATTGTTACCCCAACAAGATTTGAACTTATGTTACAGGAGCCAAAATCCTGTGTAATAACCAACTATACTATGGGGCAATAAAAAGGAATGTTACTCTAAAACAATTGGTTAAAGTAACACTCCTAACAATGGAAATTTCCTAAAACCAATCTCTATTTCTTAATAGCTCTACAAAGGTAAATAAAACATTTGAAATCACCAAACTTTTTCTAAACTCTTTTAACTCAAGTACCATTTTCTTGTCTTGAAGGAGTAAAAGTTAGGCTTTGGTTTTAGGTCTAATCTATATTCTTTAAGTAATTCCTACTAACTTGTTAGACCAAGACTCAGTATAAAAACTATAGTAGTTTCATTTAATGCACTATGTTATGTAGTAATGATGGGATTCCTATTACTATCTCAAGTATGCTTACTATGATCAAATTCATGTTGAATAGACTTTTGTGATGACATAGTTTACATAAGGGCATAGTATGGGGCACCTTATTATATATTATAGATTTATTTCCTATTATACTCTTTATACCTAAAGTAAGTATATTCTGAAACTGCTATAACCTCAGCAATGAATTCTTAATATAACTATTAATCTTCTTCATTAATTATTAGATATAATATATCCCTAGAGCTGGATTTAACAGCTTTTAAGATAACTATTTCTAGCTTCCTATCAATTACTTACTTCAGTAGACCAGGTCTTTTAATCCTCTAAAGTCTGATTCCCTGTGCCTTTTCTCAGTGTGATATGCTCAGACAATCTACCTTATAAAGTAATCATTTGTGTAGTATTGGGGACACCTCTCTATTATTTAATTATAGATACTACCCAACTTCTGCCCCACTACTTTCTAACCTCATGGGGGATAACCCAATCACACTTAGGTTCTACTAGGTGCAAAGATAAGTAAAAGAAATGATATAACCAAATGTATAAATAAAAAATTTATAGACTATAAAGATAATTCTTTTTTTTCTGATTTTTTTGAATAGCTTTTTGCCTTTGCAAGAGGGAAGATTTTTTTTCTAATTTTTTCTGAGAAGTCTTTTGCCTTTGTGTAAGAAGAGATTACTCTAACTACATTTTTTTGAGAAGCTTTTTTAGTACCTACATGAGGGAAGAATTTTCTCTGATTTTTTGTATCTGCATGAGGAGGGATTACTCTAACTACATTTTGATTTTTGAAAAGCCTTTTTGTAGTTACAAGTGGAGAGAATACATCAACTACATTTTTTTCTAATTCTTTTTGAGAAGCTTTTTGTAGTATTTACAAGAATGGTGAGATATTTTTTTTTCTCTAATTTTTTTTTGGATAGCCCTTTTGTATTTGCAAGAGTGGTGAATACACCAACTACATTTTTTCTAAAAAGCTTTTTAATACCTACATGAGGAGTATTTTTTCTAAGAATTTTTTTCTAATTTTTTTGGATAACCTTTTGTATTTACATAAGTGGAAGATATTTTTCTAATTTTTTTTTCTAAAAAGCTTTTTGTAGTATTTACATGAGTGTAGAATATTTTCTAATTTTT